>OGYJ01001806.1_pt1 | contig 16144 bp, 13 predicted proteins | sample 1576531 | NCBI WGS metagenome assembly OGYJ01 (sample SAMEA3541574, study PRJEB24748) | human gut metagenome | biome: human gut; feature: human-associated habitat; material: faeces | place: China | collected 2012 | reverse complement strand
AATCCTTCGACCCGGCAACGAATGCGTATGAGGGCGTGGCGACAGGGTACGCGGAGTGAAGGGACACGAACCAGAGGCTCACCTGAAAGGGGAGCTGTCAGCGCAATCTGACTGAGGGGTTAAAGCGGCGGGGGACAACCCCTCCGGCGCTGATGCGCCACCTCCCCTTGCAGGGGAGGCTTGGGTTCTTTTCCGCACAGGAAAAATCCATATAAATAGGAAACTTTTCGTTTAGAACGACTTCAGGAGGAAAGGCGCAATGACGGACGAACTGTACCTCCCCGACCAAGGCGACGGCAGCTACCGCAATCCCGTGCTGTGCTGCGACTACTCCGACCCCGACGTGATTCGCGTCGGCGACACCTACTACATGACGGCATCCTCGTTCAACTATGTGCCGGGGCTGCCGATTCTGACTTCGGCGGATTTGGTCAACTGGCGGCTGGTGAACTACGCGCTGCCCAACATCCCCGAACCGGGCTACGAAATCCCCCGCCACGCGTGCGGCGTGTGGGCGCCCGCCATCCGCTGGCACGATGGATTTTTCTACATCTATTACGGGATGCCGGACGAGGGCATCTACATGGTGCGCGCGGCGGATGCCTGCGGGCAGTGGGACGCGCCGAAACTCGTGCGGGCGGGCAAAGGGCTGATTGACCCCTGCCCTTTCTGGGACGACGACGGTAGGGCGTACGTCATCCACGCCTACGCGAACAGCCGCATCGGGTTCAAGAGCCGAATCGGTATCTTCCCGATGAGCGCGGACGGCACGCACGCCATCGGCGAGGACAAATTCCTGTTCGACGGCACGGCAAATCACCCGACGATTGAAGGCCCGAAGGTCTACAAGCGGGATGGCTGGTACTACATCTTTGCTCCCGCGGGCGGCGTGGCGACGGGCTGGCAGACGGTGCTGCGCAGTCGGCGGATTGACGGTGAGTACGAGGACAGAATCGTCCTGCGGCAGGGGAACAGCCGCGTCAACGGGCCGCATCAGGGCGCGTGGGTGACGGCGGCGGATGGCAGCGACTGGTTCATCCACTTCCAGAGCCGCGGGCTGTACGGGCGCGTCACCCACCTGCAGCCGATGGCGTGGCAGGCGGACGGCTGGCCGATTATCGGCGAACCCGTGGCGGGCGAAACGTACGGCACGCCGGTGGAAACGTGGCGCAAGCCGTCACAAACGCATCAGCCGCCGCTTTCGCTGCAATGCAGTGATGATTTTGCGGATTCGCTTGGGCTGCAATGGCAGTTTATGGGCAATTGGCGCGCGGATTTTTATGCTGTGGACGGCGGATTGACGCTTGCCGCCCTGCCCGCGCCGAACGGGATTTTGTGGAACTGCCCGCATGTGCTGACGCAGAAAATCGCCGCGCCCGCCTTCACGGCGGAGGTGACACTGGATGCCCGCGCGCTGCAAATCGGCGAGCAGGCGGGCTTCGGGCTCATCGGCGGGCAGTACGCGTACATCGCCCTGCGGCGGACGGCGGCGGGGATGCGACTGGTTTTCGTGCAGTCGGACGGCGAGGCGCATCAGGAGCGGGTGTGCGAGGAAATCGACGCGCCAGCGGAGCAGCTTGCCCTGCGGATGGTGCTTCAGCCGACGGGGGACGACACGGCGCGCGCGGCGTTTGCGTATCAGCATCAGGGGGATTGGCGGCGCTTCGGCGAGCCGTTCAGCCCTGCGCGGCACACATGGGTCGGCGCGCGGATGGCGCTGTTTGCGATGTCGCTGGACGGCGAGAACCACGGCGGCGCGGGAAAATTCGGGCCGTTCCGGGTGACGAAAGCATGACGATGTAACCTCTTGCCGCAACTTGGCGCGGCGGATGCAACGGGGAAAATCCGGCGCACGGGCGAAAAGGGAGCCTCAGGGGCGGGAAGGGGCGAATCCGGCAGCCCCTGATGCTTCTGCAAGTGCGCTTTTCCGGCGAAAATCCGGTGCATCCGCCCCATTTTCATCATAACAACAGAAAATTTCAACCCACGCTCCCCGCACGGCACGGAAATCAATTTTCAAATTGTGGAAAATGTGCTATACTGTACGCATGGACAGAACAACACTGATCGACTTCTTTGAGAAAGTCGAGACGAACGAGGAGTACAACGGGTACTTTTGCAGCATCGCGGAAGCATCGGAATTGTGGTGCTGGGCAGCCTGTGCGGGTTCAGGAACGTGAGCCAGATCCATCATTGGGCGGAAAATGTGCGCGTGAAGGAATTTTTGAAGGAGAAATTCCAAATAGCGCATATTCCGTGCTACTTTGGGCTGTTGACACTCTTGAAAATGGTAAAGTCTGACACGCTGAACCAATGCATGATGAAAAGGGCTTCACAATTCTTGCCAGAGAATAGAAGGAAAACAACCATTTCGCTGGATGGCAAGACGATTTGTTCTGCCGTTGACAAGAAAAACATGGATAGCCCACTGCACATTATTAGTGCGCAAATCTGTGAAATTGGCGTTACGCTGGCTTCCGAAGCCGTCGAAGACAAGAGCAACGAAATCCCGGCGGTGCAGGAGCTGCTGAAAAAATGGACATTGAGGGCTGCCTGATTGTCGCGGATGCACTGAATTGTCAGCAGAAAGCGGCAGAAGCTGTCGTAGCGGGAAAAGCGGATTATCTGCTGGATGTCAAGGCAAATCAGCGCAATTTGGAAGAAAAAATTGCCGAATACGTCAAGAATGATGACCTCCGCGGTCGCATGGACAAGAAGCGGACGGTGGAAAAGAACCGCGAGCGGATTGAAATTCGGACGGCGTACACGACCGATGATGCTGAATGGCTATGCGGGAAGGAAAAAATGGAAGGGGCTGTGCTGCATCGGCGCAATCCGAAAGGAAGTCGAAGTTGACGGCAAGCGCACCGAAGAGTGGCACTACTACATTTCCAGCCGCAAACTGTCGGCGGAAGAACTGCTTCATCATGCACGGATGGAGTGGGCGGTCGAGTCGATGCACTGGCTGTTGGATGTTCATTACGGTGAAGATTACTGCCGGATTGCAAACAAGACAGCACCGCAGAATCTAAATGCGCTGCGCAAATTTGCGCTGTCGCTTATCAAGCGCTACAAAGCGCAGACAAATTCCAAACGTCCGTTGTCACAAATTATGCTGGATTGCCTGCTGGAACTTGACCTTTTGTGTGCGGTCTTAGAAAATTGATTTCTGTGCCCCGCACGGGGAGCGACGATTTACAAATATCCAGGGCAATCCCGCACAAAGAAAAAAGGGCAACCAATGGTACTTCGGCTACAAGGAGCACATCGGCGTGGATGCGGACAGCGGGTATCTGGGTGCAGAAAAGAAGGATGATGCAATTCTTGTCAACAACGAAGAACATCCTATCCGGTATCAAATCAACAGGCGTCCGTCGCAGCTGAAGAAAGCAAGCGGCGAAAAGTTCGAGCTACTCAAGGAAATCGAACATGCGAAATCCTCGGTGCGGTCCAAAGTGGAACATGTGTTTTGCGTGATAAAGAGAATCTTTCATTACCGAGGACGGGAAAAACTGCATCAGCATTGCTGCACACTGTTTGCACTTGCGAATTTATACCTTGCTCGCAATCGAATGAAGGTTGTGTAACGAGGTTTATTTCGCGCACAAACAGTGCGCTTGAATTGCGCTATTTCTCGAAAATTTTGGTCAGCGGGGATGACGTGGATGGTTTGGGCGCAATTATAAGCGGTATCCTAAAAAGAAGGAGTGTTTTATGCCATTAAAAATAGATGATCTTTTGCGTATTCCGCAAAGTGATATGGACAAAGTTAAAATAAAATTTAATCAGCCAAGCCCGGATGAAGATCCGCTGGATCTTTATAGAAAGAATCCGGATATTGTAAATACACGGTGGTTGTTTTGGAGAGAACAGAGACGTTATTTCTATGAAGGCCAGATTGCAGTTTGTTTTTTGAAAATAGGCTGGGATAAGTGGCTTTTGACCACGATAAAGAAAATTACGAAGGATCTTAATATTGTAGGTGGAATATCTTATGACGGAGATGAACTGCCGGAGTATAAACCCTACTATGGAAGATTGATCATACAGTTTCATAAGACATTTCAAGCACAGGGGATTTACTATAAAAATGTATGTGATGAACTGTTAGTGAACCAGCTTCTCCCAGCTGCATTTGATGGCTACGATTTTCCGGGATACGATGAGGTAAGGCTTACTTGGGAGCAACTTGAAATTATCATCAAACAGCACAAGAAGGACTGGATGGCAGCCTTGCAGAATCAGAAAGCGGTTTATCTAATTACTGATAGAAGTAATGGAAAATTATATGTCGGCTCGGCTACAAGCGACAACGGGATGCTGCTGCAGAGATGGGCAAACTATATTGATTCAGGGCATGGCGGCAATAAAGAACTGATTGAACTGGTAAATAAAGAAGGCATTGATTACATAAAGAGAAATTTCCAGTATTCCATTCTTGAAAATTATAATGCAAAAGTGGATGACAGCGTAATTCTCGAAAGAGAAAGCTGGTGGAAGGAAACTCTACAAAGCAGGAAATTCGGATATAATGCGAATTGAGTGAGATGTGACGAAAATGGGAAAGAAGCAGCTCATGGACCAAGAACTATTCAACCCACAATCTTCTTCCGTAAGTTCCTCCCGAATCATTTACACCCCATCAACCTTTGCCCGGACATCGTTGCTCCATCTGCAGGAGGTCGGCTCTTTGCAGGCTGTTCACCCGCATATATCTCAGAGAGAGAATCTGGTGTCGTTCCTGTGTTTCATCGTTCTGTCTGGCGAAGGTGAACTTTCCTACGAGGGGCAGACCTATCAATTGCACGCAGGCGATTGTGTGTTCATAGACTGCCGAAAAGCGTACAGTCATTCTACCTCGGATGACCTCTGGTCTCTCCAATGGTGTCACTTCTATGCCCCATCCCTTCCGGCTGTGTATGAGAAATACAAGGAGCGCGGCGGTCGGCCGGTGTTCCACCCGGCGGATATCAAGCCATTTACGGATTTACTTACAGAGCTTTATAACTTAGCTTCCTCATCCGATTACATCCGGGATATGCGGATCAATGAGAAGCTGGGGACGCTGTTGACGCTCCTGATGGAGCAGTCTTGGCATCCAGAGAGTGCGACAATAAGCCGGAAGAGAATGGAACTGGCAGCTGTAAAGGAGTATCTGGAGGAACATTATACGGAGAAAATTATGCTGGAAGAGTTGGCAGAAAAGTTCTTTATTAACAAGTTCTATCTGTCCAAAATCTTCAAGGAGACTTACGGAACAACGGTCAATAACTATCTGATCTCAAAGCGGATCACCAGAGCCAAGCAGCTGCTTCGCTTCACAGATATGACTGTGGATGAAGTTGGTGTTGCGGTCGGCATGGGAGATGCAAACTACTTCAGCCGGATGTTCCGCAAAGTAGAAGGAATCAGTCCAAGAGAATATCGGAAACAGTGGTGACATGGAGGCACAGCGAGAAATCGCTGTGCTTTTTTTGAAAAAGGAAAGACACAGAAACCGGCAGGATGGCTGGAAATTCTGAAAAAAGAGGAGAGAAGAAAATATGAAGAGCTTATATTCAATGTTTTTATCCCAGGCTTATCAGGATTGCTGGGATGATTACAACCGTTCCGTGAAACTGAAAAATTTCCCTAGATGGGATTATGTGATCCTGACGGCATCCAATGACCAGCAGGCAGAAGGATTCCGCAGGCAGATCGAAGAGCGGAAGGAGTATCTTCCGGCAGGGACAAGGTTTGCAGCGATCCCGGACCGGGATGGCGAGCGTGTGGGTTCCGGCGGTGCAACGCTGGAGGTGTTAAGGTATCTCCATGAGCAGGAGGGAGACTTCCGGAAGCTGCGCGTTCTGGTCATCCATTCCGGTGGCGACAGCAAACGTGTGCCGCAGTATTCCGCGTTGGGAAAACTGTTCTCGCCGGTACCACACCAGCTGCCGGATGGACGCAGCTCTACACTTTTTGATGAATTCATGATCTGCATGAGTTCCATGCCATCTCGTATCCGTGAGGGGATGGTGCTGCTGTCCGGGGATGTGCTGCTTCTGTTTAATCCGCTGCAGATCGACTATAATAATGTCGGTGCGGCGGCGATCTCCTTTAAGGAGCGCGTGGAAGTCGGAAAGAACCATGGCGTGTATGTGAACGGGGAAGACGGCAACGTGAAATGCTGCCTCCAGAAGAAGTCGGAGGAGGAACTGCGAAAGGCCGGTGCGGTGAATGAGGCAGGCTGTGTGGACATTGACACCGGTGCGTTGATCTTCAGCACTGCCATGATGGATTCGCTGTATTCCCTGATCAGGACAGAGGAAGGGTATGACCGGTATGTCAACGGAACGGTGCGTCTGTCCCTGTATGCGGATTTTCTCTATCCGTTGGCGGAGAATTCTACGCTGGAGCAGTTTTATCTGGAAAAGCCGGAAGGGGAATTCTGTGAGGAACTGACAGAAGCGAGGAAACAGGTATGGAAGGTGCTTCGTCCTTACCGGATGAAGCTGCTGCGTCTGGCTCCGGCGAAGTTTATCCACTTTGGCACGACAAAGGAGATCTTGGCACTGATGTGCGGCGGCGTGGATGCGTATGCCAGCCTTGGCTGGAGCAGCCGTGTGGCGAGCAGCATCAGCGGCAGCACAGCCGGGTATAACAGCGTGCTGAGCAGCCAGGCTTCCATTGGAAAGGACTGCTATCTGGAGGTATCCTATGTCCACAGCCATGCAAAGGTGGGAAACAACTGTGTCCTTTCCTTTGTGGACATCCACGATGAGGTGATCCCGGATGGGGTGGTTCTGCATGGGCTGAAACAGCGTGACGGGAAGTTTGTCGTGCGTATCTTTGGCGTGCAGGATAATCCGAAGGAGAACCGGTTGTTTGGCAAAGATCTGGATGAGGTGGCAGAAAAGCTTGGTACGGATCTCTGGGATGGCGGAAACCATACCCTCTGGACGGCAGAACTTTATCCGGAGAAGGACACCGTGAGGGAAGCGGTGGCGGCGGCACTGAACCTGTATGCGCTTGTGACCGGGGAAGGCAGGCTGGGGGACTGCAGTGAGAAGCTCCGCCTGCATTATTATCTTGGTGTGGTGCTGGAGGATGAGAACGAGGTACAGAAGTGCTTTGGGACCATCCAGTCGGAAGTGCTGGAGGCTACGGTGCGCAGTCTCAGCTATAATGAGAAGGCACACATCGTGAAAGATACCCATACCGTGGAACTGCCGCTGCGTGTGAACTGGGGCGGCGGATGGAGCGATACCCCTCCGTACTGCAATGAGCATGGCGGTACGGTGCTGAATGCGGCGATCCTGCTGAACGGTGAGAAGCCGGTGCTGGTGAAGCTGGAACGCATGGATGAACTGAAGGTGGTCTTTGACAGCCGTGATATGGATGTACACGGGGAGTTTGAGGAGATCGGTGAGTTACAGCGCACCGGAGATCCGTTTGATCCCTTTGCCCTGCAGAAGGCATGCCTGCTTGCCTGCGGCATCATTCCGATGAAAGGGAATAATCTGAAAGAGATACTGGAGCGTCTGGGCGGCGGTTTTGTCATGCATTCGGAAGTGACAAACGTGCCGAAAGGTTCAGGACTTGGAACTTCATCGATCCTTTCCGCTGCCTGTGTGAAGGCGGTGTTTGAGTTCATGGGGATCGGATATACAGAGGAAGATCTGTATTCCCATGTACTGGCCATGGAGCAGATCATGTCCACCGGAGGCGGCTGGCAGGATCAGGTGGGCGGCGTTACACCGGGACTGAAGTACATCACTTCCATGCCGGGGATCGACCAGAAGCTGAAGGTGGTACATGTGGAGATTCCGGAGGAAGCAAAGAAGGAACTGGACGAGCGTTTCTGCCTGATCTACACCGGTCAGCGCAGGCTGGCAAGAAACCTGCTCCGTGACGTGATTGGACGGTATGCCGGCAATGAGCCGGACAGTGTGTTCGCGCTGGAGGAGATCCAGAAGGTGGCGGCGCTGATGCGGTTTGAACTGGAGCGCGGCAACGTGGACGGGTTTGCGAAGCTGCTGGATTACCACTGGGAGCTGAGTAAGAAGGTGGATGCCGGAAGCAGCAACACGTTGATCGAGCAGATCTTCAGCAGCATTGAGGAGCTGATTGATGGCCGGCTGGTCTGCGGCGCAGGCGGCGGTGGATTTTTGCAGGTCGTGCTGAAGAAAGGCGTGACGAAGAAGCAGGTGGCAGAACGTCTGCATGAGGTGTTTATGGACAGCCTTGTGGATGTGGCGGACTGTAAGCTGTTGTGGGAATAAGAGATATATTGTGTGTTCGAGACATGTTATACTATTTCCAAATTCACCTGCACCATCTGCTCACGCCTTTTTCCTTCTGGCGTCCGGTCGTTCCACTTAGCGTAGCGCTGCTACGCTGCGTTCCACTCCCGTTAGCCAGAAAGAAAAATTCGCTTCGCATCTTGGCGCATTCTCATTTGGAAATAGTATTATGGGACAGGTCGATACTTTCGCAAAACTGCATGGATACAGTTGCGTATATTTCGTAGGCACTAAAAAACCAATATTATGCTAATAAAGCACTGCTTTACCACTTAAGAGAATGTGCCTTAATTTATAAAATACAAGTGTGCGACAAAATGAAGCACAATCCATCAAACGTCAGAGAGGAATAAAATACATGAAAAAGGCACTTATCACGGGTATCACTGGTCAGGATGGTTCCTATCTGGCAGAGTTTCTGCTGGAGAAGGGCTATGAAGTCCACGGCATCGTCCGCCGTGCTTCCATCTCCAACACGGCTCGTATCGACCATCTGATTGAGAAGAACGCGATTACCCTGCACGACGGAGACCTGACCGATTCTTCTGGTCTGATCCGTCTGGTGGGCGAAATCAAACCTGACGAAATCTACAATCTGGCTGCGCAGAGCCATGTCCAGGTTTCCTTCGATGCGCCTGAATATTCCGGCGATGTAGACGCGCTGGGCGTTCTGCGTGTGCTGGAGGCTGTCCGCGTCTGCGGGCTGACGAAGACCTGCAAGGTGTATCAGGCTTCTACCTCTGAGCTGTACGGCAAAGTCGAGGAGATTCCCCAGCGTGAGACCACCCCGTTCCATCCCTACTCTCCGTACGCTGTTGCAAAGCAGTATGGTTTCTGGATGGTCAAGGAGTACCGCGATGCGTACGGCATGTTTGCCGTCAACGGCATCCTGTTCAACCATGAGTCTGAGCGCCGCGGCGAGAACTTCGTTACCCGTAAGATCACGCTGGCAGCCGGTCGTATCGCCGAGGGCCTGCAGGATCATCTGGAACTGGGCAACATGGATTCTCTGCGTGACTGGGGCTACGCGAAGGACTACGTTGAGTGCATGTGGCTGATTATGCAGCAGGATAAGCCGGAAGACTTCGTTATTGCTACCGGTGTGCAGCACACTGTCCGTGACTTTACCGAGAAGGCTTTCGCAGCCAATGGCATCACCATCCGCTGGGAGGGTACTGGCATCGACGAGAAGGGCTATGATGCAGCGACTGGCAAGATGCTGGTCTGCGTGAATCCGCAGTGGTTCCGCCCCACCGATGTGGACAACCTGTGGGGTGACCCCACCAAGGCAAAGACCGTGCTGGGCTGGAATCCACAGTCCACTACTTACGAGCAGCTGGTGGAAATCATGGCCAAGCACGACCGTGAGCGTGCAAAGCGCGAAAAGGCGCTGAAGGCAGTTCTGTAATTTGGAAAGAAGGCAATTCTGTTATGATGGAAAAGAATGCGAAGATTTATGTTGCAGGTCATCGTGGCATGGTGGGTTCTGCAATCGTCCGTGAACTGCAGCGTCAGGGTTACACCAATATCATCACCCGTACGCACAAGGAGCTGGATCTGACCCGTCAGGATGCCGTGGAAGCGTTCTTTGCACAGGAGAAGCCGGAGTATGTGTTCCTTGCTGCTGCCAAGGTCGGCGGCATCGTGGCAAATCAGGAAGCGCTGGCTGATTTTATGTATGACAATATGACGCTGGAGATGAACGTCATCCACGCTGCATGGAAGAATGGCTGCAAGAAGCTGGAGTTCCTCGGCTCCTCCTGCATCTATCCCCGCATGGCGCCTCAGCCCATGAAGGAAAGCTGCCTGTTGACCAGTGAGCTGGAAAAGACCAACGAGGCTTATGCGCTGGCGAAGATCTCCGGCTTGAAGTACTGCGAGTTCCTGAACCGCCAGTACGGCACCGACTACATCAGCGTCATGCCCACCAACCTCTACGGCCCCAACGACAACTATCACCCCACCCACAGCCATGTGGTCCCGGCACTGATCCGCCGCTTCCACGAGGCAAAGGTCAACGGTGTAGAGAGCGTTACCTGCTGGGGCGATGGCTCTCCGCTGCGTGAGTTCCTGTATGTGGATGATCTGGCAAACCTGTGTGTTTTCCTGATGAACAACTACTCCGGCAACGAGACGGTCAACGCCGGTACCGGCAAGGAGCTGACCATCAAGGAGCTGACCGAGCTGGTCGCTAAGGTCGTGGGCTACACCGGCGAGATCAAGTGGGATACCACCAAGCCCAACGGTACTCCCCGCAAGCTGCTGGATGTGTCTAAGGCTACCAATCTGGGCTGGACGTACAAGACGGAACTGGAAGACGGTCTGCGCCTGTCCTACGAGGACTTCCTGAACAACCCGATGCGTGCAGAGCGCTAAACGCAGAACAAAAATAAATAAGCGATTTGAAAAAAGGTCGTGTGTCCATGCAGGGCCACGGCCTTTTTTGCAGATGACAGGAGGAAAATTATGAATCTGGTGTTATTGTCTGGAGGTTCTGGTCAGCGTCTATGGCCGCTTTCCAATGATATTCGTTCCAAGCAGTTCATCAAGATCTTCCACCGGGAAGACGGCGAGCTGGAATCCATGGTGCAGCGCGTCTACCGTCAGATCAAGGCAGTCGATACGGATGCTACGGTCACCATTGCCACCTCCAAGTCTCAGGTCTCGGCCATCCACAATCAGCTGGGTGAGGACGTTGGCATCAGCGTGGAACCTTGCCGCCGTGATACCTTCCCGGCCATCGCACTGGCAGCGGCTTACCTGAAGGACGTGCAGGGCGTCGGCGAGGAAGAATCCGTTGTCGTCTGCCCGGTAGACCCCTATGCGGAGAATGATTACTTTGAGACATTGAAAGCGCTGAGCGACCGTGCTGCCGCCAGCAGTGCAAATCTGGTCCTGATGGGCATTGAACCGACCTATCCCAGCGAGAAATACGGCTATATCATCCCCATCGGTAAAGAGCAGGTCAGCAAGGTGTCCATGTTCAAGGAAAAGCCAACGCAGGAAGTGGCAAAGGACTACATTGCAAAGGGAGCGCTCTGGAACGGCGGCGTGTTTGCGTTCAAGCTGGGCTATGTGCTGAAACGCGCCCATGAGCTGATCGGTTTTGTGGACTATGAGGACCTGTTCAACAAATACGACACCTTGAACAAAATCAGTTTTGACTATGCCGTGGTGGAGCACGAGCCGGAGATCGAAGTCATGCGTTTCGCAGGAACTTGGAAAGATCTCGGCACATGGAACACCCTGACCGAAGCAATGGACAGCCAAGCAGTAGGTGAGGCAATGTTTAATGAGAAGTGCGAGAACGTCCATGTGGTCAATGAGCTGGATGTGCCTATCCTCTGCATGGGTCTGAAGGACGTGGTGATCTCTGCCAGCCCGGAGGGCATTCTGGTCTCAGATAAGGAGCAGTCCAGTTATATCAAGCCCTTCGTCAACAGGCTCGACCACCGGGTCATGTTCGCTGAAAAATCGTGGGGCAGCTTTAAGGTCATCGACATCGACAAGGCTTCCATGACCATCAAAGTAACCCTGAATGCAGGCCACCAGATGAACTATCACAGCCACCAGTATCGGGACGAGGTATGGACGGTCATTGCTGGCGAGGGCAAGACCGTTGTGGACGGCATAGAGCAGAACGTGAAGGCAGGCGATGTGATCACCATGGCCGCAGGCTGCCGCCATACTGTTATTGCCAAAACAAAACTGAAGCTGATCGAAGTACAGCTGGGTGAAGCAATCGACGTCCACGACAAGCAGAAGTTTGCACTGGAAGATTGAGATGCAACAGGAGACAGTTAGAAAGGATACTTTTCCCTGATACATACATTCAACGACTAAATTGTGGAGTGTATATCATTTATGCATTAAAGAGCCGCTCATATAGCGACAGCAATCGGAAGAATTTTTCCAGCGCCTGATTTTCCTCTCCGCGCAATGGGACAGTCCGCTTTGCGTGTGTTGATGTTTTTTCAACTTGCATACAGCCATCCGCTTCTCTATAATAATAGGTAACTGTGATCAAACGATCGCGGAAAGCGAAAAGGAGCGTTGGCTTATGAAGATTGTTTTGCTGGAATCACTTGCTGTCAGCGATGAAGTCCTCCAGAAATACACGCGCGATTTGGAGCAGAAAGGGCACACCTTCTGCGCGTATTCCCGCTGTGATGATGAAGCAGCCCTTTGCGAGCGCGCGAAGGATGCGGATATTCTCCTGCTGGCAAACATGCCGCTGAAGGGCAACGTCATCCGCCAATGCACGCATCTGCAATTCATTGATGTGGCGTTCACAGGCGTGGATCATGTGGATTTGCAGGCTGCCGAGGAGATGCATGTGGCTGTCAGCAATGCATCCGGCTATTCCAATGAGTCCGTTGCGGAACTTGCGCTGGGCATGGCGATTGACTGCCTGCGCAACGTGGAGGCGGTCTCCGCGCGCTGCCGTCAGCAGGGGACGAAGGAGGGGCTGGTTGGCCGTGAACTCGGCGGAAAAACGGTTGGCATCATCGGTTTCGGCAAAATTGGCAGGCGTGCGGCGGAATTGTTCCATGCCTTTGGCTGTCCGATTCTTGCATATGACAGCAATCCCATTGCGCAAATGCCGGATTATGTGCAGCAAACTTCGCTGGATGAACTGCTGCGTCATGCGGATGTTGTCTCCCTGCATTGCCCGCTTGTGGAAAGCACACGCGGCCTGATGAATGCGGAACGTATCAGCATGATGAAGCATCGCGCAATCCTCATCAACACTTCGCGCGGCCCCGTTGTTGACTCGCAGGCGCTGGCCGATGCGCTGAACAGCGGACATCTTGCTGCGGCAGCGGCAGATGTGTTTGAAATGGAGCCGCCCATCCCGCGGGAACATCCGCTGCTGAACGCGAAGAACTGCCTGGTGACGCCGCACATTGCTTTTGCCAGCGAGGAATCCATGCTTCGGCGGGCTGAAATTGTTTTTGATAACCTCTATGCTTTCTTGCATGGCGAACAAAAAAACGTGATTTTGCCGCGCTGAGGAATCGCCCATGAAAATTTATGTGAATTGTAATCAGCCTTTCCCCGGTATGGGGACGAAGGCTTGCCCCTTTTCAACCATTCAGCAGGCTGCCGACGCTGCCATGCCGGGTGATGAAGTGCTGGTTGCCCCCGGCATTTATCGGGAGGATGTACACCCTCTGCGCGGCGGCAGCGAAGAAAACCAGATTATCTACCGCGCCGAAGTAGCGGGGCAGAGTGTGATTACCGGGGCAGAAGTGCTGTCACAGTGGGAAGAATGCGGCTGCGGCATCTGGAAAACCGTTATCCCCAACGATGTACTGGGTGAGGATAATCCGTTTGCGGATTTGATTTCCGGCGACTGGTACTACGATGATGCTGCCGAGCCTGTACACCGGGCAGATATATATCTTGACAACCGATCCCTGCGCGAGGTTTTTACGCGGGAGGCGCTGCTTGCCGCTGAACCGTCGCCGTATGCGTGGAATACGGAATTCTCCCGCAATGTGTGGATGAGCGAACGCACAGAGACAGAAACGACCCTCTATCTTCATTTGCTCTGCGGTTCTCCTGATGGTCATCTTTTGGAGTACAGCGCACGCCGCCATTGCTTCTACCCCATGGAAACGGGTATCCATTCCATCACGCTCTCCGGCTTTGTTTTTTGCAAGGCAGCGCCGCAATGGGCGCCGCCGACAGCGTATCAAGAGGGCATGGTTGGCCCGCACTGGGCAAAGGGATGGGTCATTGAGGACTGCGAGCTGTATGAAAGCAAGTGCGTTGGCATTTCGCTTGGCAAATACCTTCAGCCCAATAACGAAAACAAGTGGCGCCGCTTCGGGTTGAAACATGGAACGCAGAATGAACGGGACGCCATCTGCCAGGCGCAGCTGGAAGGCTGGGATCGGGCGCATGTCGGCAGCCACGTTATCCGCCGCTGCAACATTCACGACTGTGGGCAGGCAGGCATTGCCGGGCATCTTGGCTGCGTTTTCTCCGTGATTGAGGACAACCACATTCACCATATCAACAACAAGCAGGAGCTGAACGGCGCCGAAATTGGCGGCATTAAGCTGCACGCCGCCATTGACACCATCATTGCGCATAATCACATTCACCATTGTACACGCGGATTGTGGCTGGACTGGCAGGCACAGGGAACGCGCGTGATGGGCAATACATTTCACCACAATCAGCCGCTGTGCGGGCGGAAAATCCGCACACAGCTGAGCTTTGGCGAAGACATTTTTGTTGAGGTCAGCCATGGCCCGACCCTGATTGACCACAACCTTCTGCTCAGCCCAATGGCAGGGCGCATCAGCACACAAGGGATTGCATTTGCGCAGAACTTGATTGCCGGTTCGTTCACCTTTGTCGGTGCGGGAACAAACAACGCGGGGCTTTCCCGCCCTGATTCCGTGCGCTACACGCCTTACCATGTGCCGCATCAGACGGCTGTGGCGGGCTTCATGTCTATTCTCCACGGCGATGCGCAATTCTGGAATAATCTGTTTGTGCAACAGCCGATTTCTGAGGAATATACGGCCTACATCAACAGCATTGGCAAAAATCAGCTGTGCGAAATGAACCTCATCGCCGGTACGCTGCCCTATCAGGGCTTCCCGACAGAAAGCGAATACCTGTCACAATTTACGCCGGAGCGTATTGCAGGCGACCGCGGCATTTACTATGGTCATCTACCCGTCAAGGCAGGCGGAAACGTCTATCTGAACGGCGCGCAGACGGCGGATTGTGATATTGGCAGTGTCACCGTGCCAGCTCCTGTGGCTTTTGCAGTTACGGAAAACGGCTTGGCAACAAACCTCTATGATTTTCTTCCAGCGGTGGATACGAAGTGCGTCTGCAGCGATGTGCTGGGCAGTGCCTTTGAGCCTGAGCAGCGCTATGAAGCGCCGGATGGATCACCGCTGACGCTTGATACGGATATGTGCGGACAGAAGCATGTTCCCTCTCCGCTGCCGGGGCCGTTTGCCGCACCAATTTCGGAACTGCGTTTTTAAGGCGACACCGCACAACATGACATCACCTTCCCCCTGCTGCCTCCTGTTCATTTTGCGTGAGCAGGAGGTTTTTTTATTCCACCTTTTTATTTTTTGTTGGGATGTGCTGAAAAATGTTGATTATTTTTCATATTGCGTTGCAAGGGCATTTTGTCTACAATGAACTCATTAGGAAGTCCGGAATTCCTACATCGTTTCCAAGCAAAACGACCCGAAATGGAAAGTGAGGTTTTCCCATGAAGAAACTGTCTGCGCTTCTCCTTGCGTTCGCCATGATGCTGACGATGCTCAGCGTCGCCTCCGCCGATGATGTACAGGTCATCCGCATGTGGTCGAACGACCAGCACGATCAGTCTGTCATCAAGGAAAAGATTGAAGCGTTCAATGCCACGATTGGCAAGGAAAACGGGATTGCCGTGGAGTACACGGTCTATGGCAGCGACTATTATAGCACGCTGGATGTCGCCGTGACCTCTAAGGAAGGCCCCGACATCTTTAAGTGCAACAAGATTGGCAACTACGCAGAAGCCGGCACATTCTGCCCTGGGAGAAGATTCCCGCGCTTTCCACGCTGGTGGAGCGCTTCTCTTCCTACAATGCGCCCGGCTACGGCGAATTCTTCGGTCAAACGTATTCTGTGCCGATTCGCGTGACGACGTATGGCATTGCCTGCAACAATCAGATTTTCGAGGAGAACAATCTGGAACTCCCGAAGACGTGGGCAGAGATGGAAGAAGCGGCGCGCGTCATTAACATGGTGTGAACGCATGTTGTCCATGACGACGATGTCACCTTTGTGAAGCGTCGGAATGAGCACGTTTTTCAGATAGTCCAGAAAACGTTCGC
>OGYJ01001799.1_pt1 | contig 16184 bp, 16 predicted proteins | sample 1576531 | NCBI WGS metagenome assembly OGYJ01 (sample SAMEA3541574, study PRJEB24748) | human gut metagenome | biome: human gut; feature: human-associated habitat; material: faeces | place: China | collected 2012 | reverse complement strand
GGGGTAAGCATCCACGCGGCGAGTGGGATGCCCCGCGCTCTGGCAAAAGCCGTGGCTGCACTGACGCCCGCCAGGAAGCAGGGCATGTAGCTTCCCTCCACGGGGCGGGGCTTCTGCGAAACGCCCACCGCCGCGATCTGCGTCAGGTCGAACTCCCGGCTCAGTTCCTCCAGCATTTCGGGCAGAGCGGTGGTGTGGTGGAACAGCGCATCGCTCTGGCGGAGGCCCAGCTGGCCCTCCTTGACCGGAAGAAACCGTTTTTTTGCACAAACAACCTCTCCGGCTGTGTCAAAAACTGCCAGAGAGGTTGCATAATTGCTTGTGTCGATGCCCAGTGTATAGCGGCTCATGGCTCTTCGGACGCTGCATCTTCGGCAGTGTCCAGACCCTGCTCCCGCGCGACGGTGCCCAGCAGACCGTTGACGAACTGGTAATCCTCATCTGCTCCGTATTTCTTGGTCAGTTCGACCGCCTCGTTGATGACGACGCCAACCTTTTTCTCGTCGCCGTACAGCATCTCTGCCAGAGCCAGGCGCAGCACCGTCAGGCTCACGCGGGGCAGACGCTCCATTGTCCAGTTGCGCAGATGGGCGCGGATCTCGTCATCCACCTCTGCGGAATGATCATAGTAGGCGTTCAGCAACAGACGGCTGAAGGCGTCCACGGGATGTTCCTCGTCGTTCTCAGCGTGATTGGACAGTGCCTCGGCCAGAGGAATGTCACCAAAGGTCTGCGAAAATGCCAGCAAAAAGGCGTTTTCACGGGCTTCTCTACGGGGCAGAATGTTTTCCATAATGTTCCTTTCGCAATACAAACCCTCCCCGCCGGGCGTACCGGGAGGAGGATCGTTTCTGATATGATTTTTTGCTGAATTTGTTACTGCGCTTCGGCAAGGCCTGCAATGACCAGATCCACGCGGCTAACCGTCACATTGGTCATGTTCTGCACGGCAGACTTGACGTTCTCCTGTACTTTTTCAGCCACAGAGGGAATCCGTGCGCCGAACTGCATCATCAGGTGCAGAGTGATGCTGGCCGTGCCGTCCCGCATCTCAACCACCACAGGCGGCTGGATACTGGCAGATTCCAGCAGGCTTTTCAGCTTTTTATTCTGCACGCCGCAGGACACCTCGGCAACGCCGTCTACTTCCAGTGCGGCGCAGCGGGCAATCTTACCCACGACCTCGGTCGAAATCTGAAGGCTGCCGCCCTGAAGATCCATGTTCTGTAAATCCATTGTGCTGTCCTCCATCCAAAGGCTGCTCCGGCAGCGGTTTCAAAACCCTGAAACCGGTCTGCCGTGCCTGCCTTTTGTGTTCAAACGCGCCCTTGTACAGTGCATAAAGGCGCGCAGCATTCATTTTTGATAGAGTTATTATACCATCAATGCGGGGGTAATTTCAATACTTGTTTGGAAAAGAAGATGGAAATCAGCATAGAATGGCATCCCGGCAGCGCATACGGCTTTCTGCCTGCAAGAAAAGCTGCGCCTGCGCCGCCGGGATATCCGCATAGATAAAGAGTGCTTACTTTACCTCCACCACCGTAATATTCTGGGCGGTCACGCTGCTTTTGTTCATCACCACATCCCGGATCTGTGCCACCTGCGCCGCTGTGAGCGGCTCACCCGCTGTCATCACGGTCAGGTCTGCCCGCCCTGCTTGCAAAAAGCACAGGCAATCCGCAAAGCCCTTGGCGCGCACCAGCGTTTCGATCTCGTTTTCTGCGTTCAGATCCTCCAGCCCTGCCGCCATTTGTGCGGCGTACTCCTTTTTCTCCTCTGCTGTCAGGGAGGAGGACTTCAGGCTCTTTTGCAGGGTGTCCATGGCTTCGTCGTGTGCCTTTTCCCGCTTGAGCCGAGCCTGTTCAAAAAAGCGGGTGCCGCTGTCGTTTGCTACGCTGACAAGCTGTGCTTCGCCATAATTTTTATTGACACCGGAGGCGGCCTCCGCCTCTGTGGGCAGCGCATCCGTGATGGCAGTCTCCGCTTCTGCCTCCACTGGCTCTGCCGAGACCATGAGGGTGTCGTCCTCTGTCTGCGGAGTAATGTCTGCCCGGGCATACTGCCAGTTTAAGTAGACGGCAATGACCAGCGCCGCCGCCAGTGTCAGGGCGGTGACCCTGCGGGTGTTTCTGGAAAGTGCTCTCATAAAACGCTTCCTCCTTTGTTTTTGGGTAAATAGTTTTGGTACTCGATCAAAGCAGCAGCTCAGCACTTGCGTTGCTCCACGCAGATGCGGTTCGCGGGCAGATCCAACAGCGAATGCAGCAGTTCAGTAATGCGGGCTGCAACCCGGACATCTCCCCCGCCCTCACACAGCACGGCGACCCCGCAGACCTGCGGCAGATAGGTAGTCTCGGCCAGCGCAGACCCATCCTGTAAAAGAACGTGCTTCTCCTGCTGTTGCAGATCTCCGGTCTGGGTATCTACTGCATAGATAGTCTCCTCTCCGGTGGTCAGGGTGACCATGACCGTGGTGCGTCCTGCCCCCTGCAATTGGCTGATAAGCTCTTCCAGCTGCTGCTCCAGTTGGGTCTGGTACTGGCTGACGGCAGCAGTCCGGACAGTAGATGCCGCGGTTTTCTGCGTGTTGCCGCTGGGTAAAAGTTCCGACAGCAAAAGCAGCAACATTGCCATCACGCCGACCGTCACCGCCAGCGCGGTGCGGTTTTTGTTGTTTTGCAAAGAGCGTAAAGCGGAAAGCAATTCATTCTTCTTCACGGTGTGCTCCCCTCCGCTGCCGTGGGAGCGGTGCCCAGTGTCTGCTGCAAAAAGCTAAGCGCTGCCTGCTTTTGGGCGGCGGTACAGCCCGCCGGGAAGGCAGCAACAACCTTTTTTACCACGACCTGCTGCCCGGCTTTTTCCAGCGTGACCGTCACGCTGGCATCAAGCCCGAATTGCTGTCGGCACTGTGTAGTGCAATACTCTTCCAGTTGAGCCTTGGTCTCTGTCAGGATCTCCGTTTCCAGTGCATCCGGCTGTGCAGTGGACGTGGCCGCCGGGGCTGTACTCCCTGAAAAAGCGGTCAAAACCTTGCCCGGCAGCCGTGGCAGCTGCGCAAGAAGGACTGCTAAAATATATAACCCGGCTGCGGCTTTTATGCACCGGCCTGCCCAGCTTTGCCCAGCAAAAAAACTGACCAGCTCCGCCCCGATGCACGCCATGCAGAATACTGCCGCGGCCCGCTGAAATGCCTGCATCTAACCACCCCCTGTCAGCATCAGCAGCACGATGCCCACCACAAACAACATAAAAAACAAGGCCGTAACAGCCGCCATGCAGCGCACGGCTTCGGCAAAGCATTGCAGCAGCTTATGGCAATACTCCAGCCCGCCGATCCCGGCAAGCCAGCCGCAGCAGGACAGAAAAAGCAGATGTATCAGCAGCCCGAGATACAAGGGCGCAAATTCTGCTCCAATGCTGAGCAATGCGGCAATGCCAAGGGTGCTTTTGAGCAACTGCATCCCGGCCAGCACTGCATCTGCCGCGTTGCTCAGCGCCTGCCCTACAATGGGCACACTGCCGGTCAGCAGCTGTCCCAGACGGGAGGCTGAACGATCCAGCTGCACCGTGACTACGCGCTGAATGCTCATCAGAGCGGCGAACGCTTTGCCTGCCCAGCCGATGGCCTGCCGCAGCAGCCGCCCGGTCAGAGTGCAGCCCTCGAACAGACTTTTGCGGGAACTGATGCCGCAGGCCATGCTGATGGCAAGGTAGCTGCGCAGCAGCGGCTGCAGCCAGAGGGTGACCGCCTGTGCGATAAAACACAGCACCGTGAGCAGAAAGCCGTTTGCAGCCGCTCCGGCGTTCCATTCACCGCCAGCTGCCAACACGCCGCTGTATACCGGCAAAAAGCCCAGCAGATAACTTTTCCACCCGGCCATCCGGGTGCACAGGGCAGCGGCAAGCTTGTCCAGCTCCTGCCACAATAGAACGCCGCAGCCGCCGGCAGCCGCCAGCTCCAGCAGTGCTCTGTCGGCAGTGTCCTGCAAGAGAAATGCAAGTCCAGCTGCCAGCGACAAAAACAGCAGAACATCGGCATATTGTTGCATCGTATCCCGCAGCAATTGCACCGGTTCGGCGGCAAACAAACGCACAAGGGTGCCAAGCGGGTCTGCCGCAAACTGCTCGGCCTGTACAGGTGCCTTGTCGAGATAGGTTTGCCACGGTGTGGCTTCTGCTGCCGCAGCTTTCAGAGCGGTTTTGCTGCACAGAAAACCCAGCGTTGCCATGCAAATGATAAGGCCGCATTTTTTCATCCTGCCAACCCCCAGATCGTCTGGAATATCTGTTCCAGCAGCGGCCATACTGCTGCCAGTACGAGACACCGCCCCGCCAGCCCGGCGCACCATGCAAGAGTACCTGCTCCTGCTTCCTCGCAGAGGGTGCGGACGTAATCTGCCAGCAACAGGATGCCCGCGCTGCGCAAAAGGCAGGAAAAGGCTTGCGCATTGGTGCGCTGCCCCAGCTGTACTATTGCTTGCAGTACCCCGCGCAGCGGCTGTGCCAGACGGAGCAGCAGCCACACCGCAGCACCCAGCGAAAGCAGCAACGCAAATGCCGGGGAATACCGCTGCAATAGAACTCCCGCAAAGGCCATCAGCAGCAGCGCAGTCAGCACCGGAACTGCTGCGCTCATAGCGCGAACAGAGACCGGATGGTGGCAAACAGGGTGCTGATCTGCTTGACGAGAATGGAAAGCACTACCACAAGCCCCGCCAATGTGGTCATCATGGCCTGATCCTCCCGCCCGGAGCGGATGAGCAGCTGATTGAGTACTGCCACGATGATGCCGATGGCCGCAATTTTGAACACAAGTTCGATATCCATCCGTTTCTCCTTTGTTCTGTACAGCTTTTACCAAAAGAGCAGCGCCAGCATCATACCGCCAGCCAACCCCAGACGGTGCGGCAAACCGGCCTGCCGCTGTGCTGTGCGGCGTGCCTGCTGTAAATAGTCCTCAAACCGCGCCGTATAGTAACCCAGCCGCTCGCATTCCTGTGCGGTCTCTGCGCGGCCGATTCCGCTAAAGCACTCTGCAAAGCAGGCACGCTCCTCTGCTGAAAGCTGCCACGGTGCAGGCAACTGCTGCAATGTACCGCCGGGATTTTGTGGCAAAAGGCCCTCGCGGCAAAGCTGCCGGTAGAGGCTTTGCAGGTCTGCCCGGCGGTACTGTATCTCCTGCCGGATGCGCTGTAATAACGTGATGGTGCCCTGCAAGGCAGCAAGATGCAGGGTTGTCTGAGCCTGTACCGCATCCCCCGCCAGCCAGCCGCACAGCGGGAGCAAAAGCAGGCCAAGCCCGTGCAGAAAGCTGCTCATACGGCGCACACTTCCCGGATGCAACCCGGTGTCTTCCGCCCGGCAAGGATGACCAGCCGCCGCAGCATCCCGCGCTGCAACAAAGCCTGCACCTGCGGGCGGCACTGCGCCTGTGCAGCATCCGGCGCGTGGATACTGGCAATAAAATCCACCCCGCTGAAAAAGCCCTGCTCCAGTGCCATCGTTTCCTCCAGACTGCCCAACTCGTCCAGCAGGATCACCTGTGGTGCCAGCGTGCGCAACGCCATCTGGACGGCGCGGGCTTTATCCACCCCGCCAATGCGCTCCAGCGGCGGAAGCGGCCCTTCCGGCGGGAAAAGCTCGCCCCGCTCGTCTATCACTGCCACCAGACGCTGCCTCTCGGCCAGCGTCCGGGCGATAGTGCGCAACAGGGTGGTCTTGCCGCTGCCGGGCTCTCCCACCACCAGCAGCCCGGTAAAGTGCTGTTCCAGCAGCTTGTCCAGCGCGGGCGGCAAAGGGATAACACAACTGCGTGCGATCCGCAGGTTGAGCGAAGTGACCTTTTGCAGAGCGATGCACTGCCCTTCCCGCTGTACGAACTGCCCCGCCACGCCCACGCGGTTGCCGACAGCAGTGGTCAGGTAGCCCTCAGCAAGCTCCCTTTCGTGGGTGTGCACCGAGCCATTGCAAAGGGTGTGAAATATCTCTTCTATTTGCAGTGCATTCAGCCTTATTGCAGCCAGCTTTGGAGGGCAGCCCGGCAGTGCCGAAGCAGAGCATTGCCGCCCCTGTACGGTAAATGTGACCGCACAGCCAGTGCGCAGCCGCAGCTCCTGTATGCGCACTGCCGTTTGTACGGGCAGCTGTGCCAGCAGCGATGCAAGCCAAGCGGGAAGGGCTCTGACAGCCTGATAATACTCGTCCACTTTGGTTTCTCCTTCCACGAAAGCTTTGTGCTAGCATTGTATGCGCTTTGTGCGTCATTAGAACCGGGAACCGGGAACGGGCAAACAAAAAAGCCTCTGCAACAGCATTGCAGAAGCTTTTGAAATTACTTGTATTCCGGCATTTAAAAGGGCGCTTTAAGTCGTTTCCTGTTCTGCCGGAGCATCCTGCAGCATAGCAAGAAATTCCTGCTCGGTCAGCACCGGCACGCCCAGCGCCTGTGCCTTGGTCAGCTTGGAGCCAGCCGCTGCACCGGCCACCACATAGGCCGTTTTTTTGGAGACCGAGCCACTGGCTTTGCCGCCGTTTTTCACGATCAGCGCCTCGGCTTCGTTGCGGGAGAGGGTCTCCAGCGTACCGGTGACCACCAGCGTTTTGCCCGCCAGTTTATCTCCCTTCGGCTCGCCCTTCCACTGCATATTGACCCCGGCATCTGCAAGGCGATGCACCAGATCGGTGGTGCCTTCCTTGGCAAAGAACTCCACCACACTCTGCGCCATCACGCCGCCAAAGCCGTCGATTTCGCTGATCTGCTCAGCGGTGGCTTCCCGGATGGCCTGCAGTGTGCCGAAATGTTCTGCCAGCAGCGCGGCTGCCTTATCGCCGATGTTGCGGATGCCAAAGCCGAACAAAAGTTTATCCAGATTGTTCTGCTTGGAGGCGGTAATAGCTTGCAGCAGATTGTCCGCGCTTTTCTCCTTGAATTTGTCCAGCTCCAGCAGTTGTTCCCGGGTCAGCGTGTAGATATCTGCTGCGGAATGCACCAGTTCCTTTTCCACCAATTGGGTGGCTACTGCCTCGCCCAGACCTTCGATGTCCATGGCATCCCGGGAGGCAAAATGGATGATATTGCGCAGTGCTTGTGCCGGACACTCCGGGTTCACGCAGCGCAGGGCAGCCTCGTCCTCCAGATGCACTACCGGCGCACCGCAGGAGGGACAGACCGTGGGCATAGTGTAGGGTTCAGCTCCCTCTGCATGATGGGTGACCCCGATGACCTCCGGGATAATATCGCCCGCTTTGCGCACCTGAATGGTGTCCCCGATGCACAGCCCGAACTGTCGGATGAAGTCCTCGTTGTGGAGAGTGGCGCGAGCTACCGTAGTGCCTGCCAGAAACACCGGGTCAAAGCAGGCGGTGGGGGTAAGCACACCGGTGCGCCCCACAGCCACCTCGATGCTGCGCAGGGTGGTCTCCTTGACCTCAGGCGGGTATTTGAAGGCGATGGCCCAGCGCGGGAATTTGTTGGTGGAACCCATCAGCTCCCGCTGCGCAAAATCGTTCACCTTGATAACAGCACCGTCCATGTCAAAGTCCAGCTTGGAGCGGTTCTGCCCGATGTTCTCAATCTCGGCAATGGCGTCCTCGATATCATGCACCACATGGTAGCGCGGCGATACCGGCAGGCCAAGGCTTTTGAGGTAATCCAGACTTTCGGAGTGCTTGGTCAGGGTCTTGCCCCGGATCTGCTGCACATTGAACACAAAGATAGAAAGCCCACGGCTGCCGGTGATGCGGGCGTCCTTTTGCCGCAGAGATCCGGCTGCTGCGTTGCGGGGATTTTTAAAAGGTGCTGCACCCTGCAATTCCTGCTCGGCGCACAGGTGCTGAAAGGCCTCGTGGGGCATATATACCTCGCCGCGTACCTCCAGAAACTCCGGTGCGTCTTTAAGAGTCTTGGGGATGCTGCGGATGGCACGCACGTTTGCGGTAACATCCTCGCCCACCACGCCGTCACCGCGGGTGGAGGCGCGGACGAGCTGTCCATTCTCATACTCCAAGCTGCAGGAAAGGCCATCGATCTTGATCTCTACGACATACTCCGGCTCTACTCCGGCCTCGCGGACGCGGCGGTCGAAGTCCCGCAGCTCGTCAAAGGAAAATGCATCCAGCAGACTTTCCATCTTGACGGCATGGGTCACCTTGGGCAGCTTGCTGCTGGCGGTGCCACCCACCTTCTGGGTGGGCGATGCTGCTGTGACCAGCTGGGGAAACTGCGCTTCCAGTTCCTTCAACTCCCGCGTCAGGGCATCGTATTCAAAATCCTCCAGCTCCGGCGCATCCTGATCGTAGTAAAGTCGGTTGTTTTTCTCAATAATTGCGCGCAGTTCTTTCACACGCTTTTTTGCATGTTCCAGTTCCAAATATTCCACTCCCCCGCGATATGATTTTGTTTTCTGCCTGCTGTGCCCAATGTGACTTACAGAGCGCAGGTTGACCCGGGCAGAAAACATTCTGATTCTATAGACTGTACTTCAGTATACCACATCCATGGATGGTCTGCAAAGAGTAAAATACAAATCGTATTTTTAAGATGTTTTTCAGAAATGAAATCGATGTCAGCATGGTACTTATGTTGATTTTTAATCTCTTTCGAAAGATACTAGGTGTATACTTGCCGTATTTTGCAGCGTCAATACGTCTTATTTTGCAAATTTTCTTTTCTGCCTTTTCGGTAACTCTTTGCATTGTTTTTCTGCGCAACACGAACGAAAAGCGCTCCATTCCCGGCGCGGCAGCTCGTACCGTCCGGGAATGGAGTGCTTTTTTCCGATTATTTACAGCCTTACGCTCAGGTGGCCGGGATCAGCAACCGCTGTGCCTGCGGCAGACAGGCAAGTTCCTCTTCCAGCTGGTTTGCCGCAAGGATCTGCGCCGGGGCCACATGGAACCGCCGGGCCACTGCAAACACCTCCTCCCCGGCCTGCGCGTAGTAGATACGCAAGGCGATCTCGGGGTCGGTATCGGGCAGCGGGTCGCCAAGGGTGATACTGCCGATGACCGGGCTGGTGGTGCAGCCTAAAATCGTGCCCTCTGCCCGGACTGTAATCGTAGCTTCCAGTGTGCCGCCCGCACAGGTGCATTGCACGTTCTCGGTGCTCAGCCAACATTCCGGCACAAGCACCGTTCCCTCCGGCGGCGTAATGGGCAGCGGGACAGCGACCTCCAAGGTTTTTTCGTAGCTTTCCAGCTCGCCGAGGGTGTTCTCTGCAAGGGCTGTTACCACCGCCTTTGCGGCAAGCACCCAGCCCTCCCCTTTTTGGACGGCCTGCTGAGGGCCGTAGTGCACAAAACAGGCCCGCAGCTGCGCCCCTGCATCCGGAAGAGGTCCGGAGCCTGTGGCGGTGGCGGTATCATTCAGGGTGCAGAGCAACTGCTCTGTGACGAGCGGCTGCGGTGTGAGTTCCGTTTCAAACCGGGTGGAAAAAGCATCCACTGCCACCTGCAGCTGATAGCTGCGCCATGCCCGCAGGTGCAGCATGACATTTGCCGTCAGCTGGGCGGCGGCGCTTTCTGCCTGTGACAGGGTAAACCCCACCGGCTCTGCCACGCACAGACAGCGGCAGTCCTCGGTGATGCCCTCTAAATCTATTACCTGCTGGAAGGGCAGCGCCGCCGCCTGACTTTGCAGGGCCGTGTCCCCTTCTGCCCGCCATGCACACTGCACCCGCAGTTCCCCCTTGACAACAGCTTTACCGGCAAGCAGCTTTACCTCTGCCACACAGGCGTTACCGGTAATATCCAGTACAGCCGCGGGGGGCTTTGCGAAGACAAGTTCTCCCTCTAAGGTAACAAGCTTATCCAACACGGCCACACTGCGCACGCCTTGCAGGGTGCGCAGCTGCTGCTCGATGCCGCCATCTGCCAATGCGGTGATCACCTCGGTCTTGCACTGGGTGTGCACCGTGACCACCAGCCCATAGGCGCCCCGCACCTCGATGCGGCGCGGGTCTGCCGCGCGGGTGTTGAGGTACTCTGTCTGCCCTTCCACCACGGCTGTCCATGCCGTAAAGGTAAGCTCCGGCAGTTCCAGCTGCCGGGTGAAGGGCAGCTTTTGCTCGGTCTGGCACAGGTCTTTTTCTGCTTCGCTCTGGTAAAACACCGTGCAGCGCAGATAGCCCTCTAAGGTAAGTCTGCCCGGTTGCAACTGCCGCTGCAGAACAACCGGGCGGACAAAACACTTGACCAGCTTACCCACCGGCGGCAGGTCATCCGAGATGCGGATATCGGTCTCCAGCGGAAGTTCTGCTTTTACGGTACAGCCTGCCCCGCCTTGCGGCAGCGTATCCCGGAATATCTTCAGTTCCATGTGCAGTGTGCTCCTTTCCCTGTCCGTTTCCGTAAGAGTGTATGCGGCAGCAGGCGACGGTATGCCGGCAGTAAAAGGCCGGTGTGCAGCAGCTTTGCCACACACCGGCCTTTTTTGGATTCAGTTCTCTTTGCGGATGCCGAACAGCTTGCGCAGAATGCCGCACAGCGCTTTCGGGCTGCGAATGACCACTACCTGCATCTCCACCCCGCCTTTCGCTCATGTTTACCCCATTATAGCGTCTGACGGGCAAAAATGTTCCGGGAAGAGGTTTAATCTGCGATGGTCTCCACCACCACAAGCGCGCCCTGCCGTGTGCTGATGGTGATGCAGTCCGATCCTTCGGCATATTCGTTGCTCACGCCCAGCGGATAGCCTGCTGTGAGCACGGCATCCTCTAACTCATAGAAGGAGCCTTTTTCATACACGCCCTCGGCGCGTCCCTCCATGGGGAAGGCGGAGAAGTAGAAGAACTCCTCCTTGGGATAGCGGCGGCTCTCGCCCGGCAGCACAAAGGTGATGCGGGAGCGCTCGTCCTGCAAGGCAGCGCGGATGCCGCGCTGCTCCAGCCCAAGGCCGGTGCACAGGTTTGCAAGGGTGTGCTCCACCCGCTTGCCGCCCAGTGCGCCCAGCAAAAGCACCTCGTCAAAGCCCTTTTGCGCCGCGAGCTTTGCGGCATACTCGGTATCGGTGTCGTCCTTGACGTGGGGTAAAACGACGATATCGTCCGCATTCTGCTGCGGACAGGGAGCGGAATCAAAATCGCCTACAATGATATCCGGCTTGCAGCCCAGCCGTTCGCAGTTGCGGTAGCCCGCATCGCAGGCAATGATAAAATCATCGCTGCGCAGCAAGCGCTTAAATTCCGGCTGCACCGGGCAGGCGGAAAGGATCACACAACGAGACATCTCATTCATTCTTCCTTCCGTTTTACACTTTCGGGCGCTGCCAGTCCTTGACATCCTTTACCTCGTCGTACATGGCGCAGTAGCTGTCGTACCGGGTCTGGGAAAGCTTGCCCTCTGCCAGCGCTTCCCGCACAGCACAGCCTTTTTCGCTGCGGTGGGAGCAGCCGGTAAACTGGCACTGTCCCAGATAAGGGCCAAATTCCGGGAAGGCGTGCTCCAGATTCTCCTTGGGGATGAACCCGGCACGATTCGCCTCCAAGCTGGCAAAGCCCGGCGTGTCGGCAATGCGTCCGCCGTAGGCTTCAAAGATGGTCACCTCACGGGTTGTGTGGCGGCCGCGTCCCAACTTCTGGCTGATGGCGCTGGTCTCGCGGGCAGCGTCCGGCAGCAATGCGTTCAACAGGGTGGATTTACCCACACCGGAGTTGCCGCAGAAAGCGCACAATCTGCTGTTGATCCACTGCTTTACTTCGTCCAGACCTGCACCGCTTTCGTAGTCGATACGGATAAACGGCAGGGTGGACTTTGCATAGGCATTTGCCAGAAAATCCGCCTCGGCAAGGTCACTTTTGGTGCACACCACCACCGGCTGCACGCCCTTATCCACCGCAATGGCGGAAAGCTTATCCAGCACCAGCGTACTGGGGGTAGGCTGGGTGGTGCTGGCCACAAGGAACAGCACATCCAGATTTGCCACCGGCGGGCGCACAAAAACATTTTTGCGGGGCTCGATCTGCGCAATGACCGCTGCGCCATTCTCGGTCTCCAGCGTCACCTCATCCCCTGCCACGGGGGTGATCTTCTGCTTGCGGAAGATGCCGCGGGGTTTGCACTCCACGATGCCATCCGGCGTTTTTACATAGTAAAAGCCGCCAATGCCTTTTACGATATAACCGTTCATGCATATCCTCCGTCAGCTCAGCAGCGAGGACCACCAGTCCAGAATACCGCCGCCTGTGGAGCTGCTGCCGGAGCTCGGCTCGCTGCTGCCGCCGGTGCTATCGCCGCCGGTAGAGCCTTCACCTGTGGTGCCGGAAGTGCCGTCACTGCCGGGCTGCACCGGTTCCTGTACCGGTGCAGCGCCCGCGCTGACCACAACATTTACGCGGCTGTTCAGCTTTGCGGTAGTACCTGCCGCAGGGTTCTGGCTGAGCACCGTACCTGCGGGCTGGTCGCTGTATTCTTCACTCTGGCTGCCAAGCCCCAGATGGTTCTGCACCAGCAGGGTGCGGGCATCATCCACGCTCATGCCGGTAAGCGAGGGCACCTTGGTGGTGGTGGACACCTGCGGACGACTGATATAGAGGATGACCGTAGAGCCTGCCGCCACCTGCGTACCGGCGGCAGGGTCGGTGCGGATGACCGCACCGGAGGCCACCGAGGTATCCACAGCCTGCGTGACCAGCACCGAAACGCCCAGTGCCTTGAGCTGCTGTTCGGCATCGGTCTGCACATAGTTGGTCAGGTCCGGCACGGTGACATACTGGGTGCCAAGACTAACGGTCAAAGTCACGCTCTGACCCTCGCGGACGGTGCGGCCGGACACCGGCGACTGCTTATAGATATAACCGGCCGCATAGTTGCTGTTATACTCCTCTTCCCACTCTGGGGAGATCTGGCCGGATGCAATCTGATCCGTAGCCATGGCCTGCTCTTTGGTCATGCCGATATAATCCCCAAGGGTGACATCGGCCTTGCTGTTCATCAGGCTGGAGGAGTCGTTCAGAATCATCCAGCACAGTGCCATGCAGGCCAGTGCAAAGGCAATGGTGATGCCGAACAAGGCCGGCAAAAAGACAGTGCGGCGTTTTTTGCCCGGTTTTCCCTTGCCTTTTTTGCGGGGTGCGGGCTGTTCGTTCTGATGGATCGCGCGGTTCTGGTTCATGGTACGTTTCACCACCTTTTCGGGCGCTTCTTCTGTAATATACTGATATTCAAACAGCACGGAGGGGTTCTGCACATAGGTGTCCAGTGCTTCCAGCATCGCCCGTGCCGAAGGGTAACGGTTCTGGGGGAGCTTTGCCATAGCCTTTTCGGTGATCTCCACCAGCGCATAGGGCACTTCCGGTGCCAGTTCGTGCAGCGAGCGGGGCTCGTCCGAGATCTGCTTGATGGCAACCTCAACCACGTCATCGGCATCAAAGGGCAGATGTCCGGAAAGCATCTCGTACATCATGACGCCCACAGAGTAGATGTCGCTGGTGCGGTCGGTCTCGTCTCCCTTGGCCTGCTCCGGGCTGATATAATGCACGCTGCCCATTGCCTTGCCGGCCAGCATCTGGTTATCTGCCCGGGAAATGCGGGCGATACCGAAGTCCATCATGCGCAGCTGGCCGTTATCCAGCAGCATAATATTCTGGGGCTTGATATCCCGGTGCACGACGCCGTTGGCGTGGGCATGCTCCAGCGCCTTGAGGATCTGGGAGATGAAGTGCACGGTCTCCCGGCTGGAAAGCTTGCCGCCCCGCTCGTTGAGGTACTCCCGCAGGGTCATGCCGTCCACATATTCCATAACAATATACTGCAGATGGTCGTTGACCGAGACATCGTACACCTTAACGATATTGGGGTGATTCAGCAGTGAGATGGCCTTGGATTCGTTTTTAAAGCGGCGCACAAGATCCGGGTCGTGCATATACTCCCGCCGCAGCACCTTGACGGCCACCACAGTCCCGGCAGGCACAGGACCGTTCTGTCCTCGCATGACCGCCTTATACACGTTGGCCATGCCGCCGGAGCCGATCAGCTCCTGCACCTCATACAGACCGTCCAGTCTTTTACCGATCAGGTTATCCATGGCGCACCTCCATCGGCTCTACTCCCACCAGCAGGGCGGTAATGTTATCCGGGCCGCCGTTTTCGTTGGCAGTACGGATCAGAACGTCTGGCAGATCGTAAAAAGACCCGCTGCGCAGCAGTTGCTCCAGCTGCTCTGTGGGTACGGCATTGGTCAGGCCGTCCGTGCACAGCAACAGAACATCCCCTGCCTGCAGCGCTACTGTGGTGAACTCCGGCTCCAGCCGGTAATCCACGCCCAGCGCCCGGGTGATGATGTTTTTCTGCGGGTGATGCTCTGCCTGCTCCTGCGTGATGGTGCCGCAGTCCACCAGCTCCTGCACATAGGAGTGGTCGTGGGTCAGCTGCGCCAGCTTACCGTCCCGGTACAGGTAGGCGCGGGAATCGCCCGCGTGGCTCAGATAGGCCTTGCCGCCGCGCACCAAAGCGCAGACGGCGGTGGTGCCCATACCGGCCAGAGACTCCTCCCGCAGTGCCTTCTGGAACACATAGCGGTTGGCACTGAGCAGCGCCTTTTTCAGAAAAGTCTCCTCTTCGCCGGGGATGCACTGGTTGTACTGCTCCTGAAAGCAGCGCTCGATGACGCTGCACGCACACTGCGAGGCTTCCCGCCCGCCACGTGCGCCGCCCATGCCATCGCATACCAGTGCCCATGCTGCATCGCCGGGCAGTTCCCCGGCACGGTAATCATCCTGATTGTCCTGCCGGACGCGCCCCACGTCCGTTTTTCCTGCAAGTTTCATAGGTTTCTCCCTCTGTTTATGCCTTGCCGTTCATTTCGTCGCGGCGCAACTGGCCGCAGGCGGCGCTGATCTCGCTGCCAAGGCGGCGGCGCACCGTAGCGTTTACGCCAAGACTTTCAAGCTTTTGCTGGAACCGGCGCACATTGGCTGCATCCGTAGCGGAGTACGGACTGCCGTCCACTGGGTTGATGGGGATCAGATTTACATGAGCACCCATGCCCCGGATCAGGTCTGCCAGCTGCTTTGCGCAGACATCAGAATCATTGACACCGCGCACCATGGAATATTCAAAGCTGACCCGGCGGCCGGTGGTCTCCTGATACCGGCGCACGGTCTGGATCAGCTGCTCCACCGGGTAGGCATCGTTGACCGGCATCATACTGCTGCGGATCTGGTTGGTGGGTGCGTGCAGCGAGATGGAAAGGGTGAGCTGCAGTTTTTTCTCCGCCAGCTGGTCGATCTTGGGCACAAGGCCGCAGGTGGAAAGGCTGATGTTGCGCATGCCGATATTGACGCCCTCGGGCGAGGTGATATTCTCCAAAAAGCGCATCACTTCGTCAAAGTTGTCCAGCGGCTCGCCGATGCCCATGAGCACGATATGGGAGATGCGCTCGCCGATATCTTTCTGGGCAGTGTAGATCTCGGAGCAGATCTCGCCTGCTTCAAGGTTGCGCACACGCCCCGCCTGTGTGGAGGCGCAGAACCGGCAGCCCATGCGGCAGCCCACCTGTGTGGATACGCACACGGTATTGCCGTAGTGGTAACGCATGACAACGGTCTCGATGCAGTTGCCGTCAGCCATGCGCAGCAGATACTTCACAGTACCGTCTTTAGCCTCCTGACGGCGCTCGATCTGCGGTGCAGCAATATAAAAGGTTTCTTCCAGCTTTGCCAGCAGGGTCTTGGGCTGGTCGGTCATGGCAGAAAACTCGGTGACCAGCTTCTGGTGCACCCAGTGGAAGATCTGCTTTGCCCGGAAACCCGGCTGCCCCAAAGCTTTCAGTTCAGCAGTCAATTCTGCCAGCGTCAGAGAAGAAATACAGCGTTTTTGTTCCATTCTGTTCTCCTATAAGAGGATACGACCCACAAAGGTCGTGGTTATTGCGTTGCGGCGGCTTTTTGCAACACGCACAGGAAAAAGCCGTCCATGCCGGTGCGGGTGGGCACCGAAAGGCAACCATGCTCCCCTGCCGTCATTCCGGCGGGCAGCGGCACCTCCGGCGCGCAGACCGCAAATTCCGGGTGGCGCTGCAAAAAGGCTGCGATCTGCTGCTGATTTTCTGCCGGGTCGATGGTGCAGGTAGAGTAAACCAGCCGCCCGCCGGCCTTGAGCAGCCGGGCCGCTGTATCCAGAATGGCCGCCTGGGTGGCCCATAATTCAGCCTGCCGGGCCGGTGAAGGGATACATTCTGCGGTTCA
>OGYJ01001797.1_pt1 | contig 16193 bp, 13 predicted proteins | sample 1576531 | NCBI WGS metagenome assembly OGYJ01 (sample SAMEA3541574, study PRJEB24748) | human gut metagenome | biome: human gut; feature: human-associated habitat; material: faeces | place: China | collected 2012 | reverse complement strand
ACCCCTAACTTATTTTCATCCATTTGCCGAACTTTGCTTCATCAATCGATTGAAACCAATAATGTTAAACTTAAAAATGAAGCAAAATGTATATAGACAACGAAAACTTCGACAAGTGGATGGAACGGCTATCAAAAAAGCTCTCCGAAATCGGACAAGACCTAAAATCCCTTATCAATACCGACAAGATATTAGATCCTAGCGACAAGATATTGGATAATCAGGATTTAGCTTTCCTGCTGAAAGTATCTTTCCGAACCCTGCAACGCTATCGGGCAAGTGGCAAACTTCCTTACTTTATGATAAGTCATAAAACCTATTATCGTGCTGCTGATATTCGGGTATTTATTCAAGAAAATGCCGACTGTAAAACATACGAACGGTTCAAAAAGGAAAACCAACTCGATAAGCAAACTGAGGCAAACCAAGGTGGGTAATATTACCGCCTGATGAAAAGCTATCGCTCCCCATTTAGCAGAAACGGCCTCACCTTGTGGCTCGGCTCGTTTCGCTAAATGAAGCAAGAGGGAACTGGACAAGTCCTGTTCTTCCCTCTTGCCCTGCGGGGCAAAGCCTTCGGCTTTAGCGGTTTAAGTGAAACCGCTGTAATGACACCTGTAATAATCAATTTTAGTTTATTGCTTATTATCAGGTGATTAATAGAGCGAATTTCTATAAAATTGTAATTACTCATGCAAAATAACAGCAGGAAAACCATATTCACCACCGTTTCCATAGACAAGGAAACGGGCGGCTTAGTAGAAAAGATATGTAAACACTATTCGCTGAAAAAGGCGGAAGTAGTGAAACTGGCTTTTCGGTATATCGACAAGGCAAATATCAATCTCGCCGATGCCCCCGAATCGGTCAAAGCCGAACTTGCCAAAATCAACAAACGGCAGGATGCTATTATACGTTTTATCCGTAACTACGAGGAAAAGGAACTTAACCCGATGATACGGGCGACCAATTCGATAGCCGTCCGCTTCGATAGTATTGTGAAAGCATTGGAAACACTTGTTCTTTCGCAGTTGGAGAAGAACCAAGAGAAACACAATGCCGTGCTGCAAAGAATCAGTGACAAATTCGGCGAACATGCCGACGTGATAAACAGTCAGGGTAAACATATCGGCGCGTTAAAAGAGACGCAGAAAAAAGACAATGCAAAACTTTTGAAGTTGATTAGCCTTTATGCGGAGTTGGCAGCTTGCGGAGTGATGGACGGCAAGCGCAAAGAGAGCCTGAAAGCCGAGATAACGAACCTGATAAACGAATAGCAAACAATGAACATCGATTTCCCGCCACCGTCCAACGGAGTGTATAACAATGCAGGCAGCAGCCGACAGTTAGCCAACTATTGCGAGCATGAAGATTTGCAACGGATGGAGCAGGGAATCTATACCGAAGGCTTTTTCAACCTTACGGATGATAATGTCTATAAATCCCATGTGATTAAAGACATTGACGGGAATATCGGGCAACTCTTAAAGACTGATGCCAAGTTTTACGCCGTTCACGTCAGCCCGTCCGAAAAGGAACTGCAAGCGATGGGAAGCACGGAACAGGAACAAGCCGAAGCCATGAAGCGGTATATCCGCGAAGTGTTCATTCCCGAATATGCCAAGAATTTCAATAAAGGATTATCAGCCGAAAACATCAAATTTTACGGCAAAATCCATTTCGACCGAAACTGTTCCGACAACCGTCTGAATATACACTGCCATTTGATTGTGAGCCGTAAAGACCAATCGAACAAAGTCAAGATAAGCCCGCTTACCAATCATCGAAACACCCAAAAAGGCGTTATTACAGGCGGTTTTGACCGTATCGCCTTATTTGAGAACGTGGAGAAAGGTTTTGATAATCTATTCGGTTATAATCGGCAACTACCCGAAACTTTTGAATACTGCAACACTATGAAGAACGGCACTGTCACGGATAAACTATGGATGCAGGAACGGGAACTGAAAGCCCCCGAACAAGATTTTGCTGGTGAAAAGAAAAAAATTGTCTATGTTCAAACAGATGAAAATATAAAAACACAAATAAATAAAAATGTAAAAACGTTTTCAAATATTCCAACCAATACGCAAACAGATGAAAGCGGTTTATCTTCTTTATTTTCCATACTTCCATCGGCTGCGGATGTCAATCCAATGGATGAGCAACAACCGCTGAAACCCAAGAAAAAGAAGAAACGGAGACCAAGATTAAGCTGATAAAATATTAGATTTATATTGTGCCAAAAGTTATTTCCCGTCCAACTTCGGTTATTTCCCGCTCATGGCTTCCCTGCCCGTTTTGGAGGGCGGAAGCCCTGCGAGAATAACCGATTGTCCGAGAATAACTTTTGCCAGTTTAACGGCGGCATAGCCGCTTTTATTAATACAGTTTATTTTTGATACTAAAATCTAAAGATGCAAATATATATTGTGTACAACAGTTCTATGGCTGAAACAATTATAATAAGTAACGACAATATGGTGACCTGACCATATTTCTTTTCTGCTTTATTTAAATGCTCAGATAAATTTACTTCAAACATACCGTATGACTGCTTGCGAGCGATTTCTTTCATAAAATGCTCAATATAAATCAGCATTGAAAGAGAACAAAATGGCAACAACAATATCAGACTATTAAATTCTTTATTTATCTGACATAAAGCAAAATATCCTGTAATAAAAATTGTATTGAACATGAACAACTTATCATGCAACCTATCGAAATATTTTAACACATATCTTTTGGAATCGTATTCCAATTGTTCTATTTTACGTGAAAGGCGTTCCAAAGACTTCTCCGCTTCTTCGATTATTTTATCTCCATCAAGATTATCCATATTATTCATTATATCTTAGAATTATCGTTTATTATCGGCATATCTATTGTTTTGGTTAAACCCTCTAAAGGCTTTCGGGAGCTTTCTTCTTCGTAAATAAGAGATGAAAGATAGATTAATGCAGACCTCGTAAGTTTCAGAATTTTAAATGCTTTATCATAAAAATCAAGCCTTTCAATTTCATATGTTTCCGGTGATTCGTTCCAACAAATATTTTTCCCTTCAACAATTTTAAATGATTTATGCTCCATAAAATTTCTCATTATCGCTATTTCCTTCGCTTCCGGTTCTATTGGTGAATCTACTCCTTCGTCCAAATCCTTGCTCAACCAAAATAAGCCCTGCAAAGCCAAATTTTGAGAGGTAAACATTTCCTCATTTATCGGATTATTCCTATTTCCTCTTTTATGCCATATATTTCTAAAAGAAACTCGATTTTTATCAATTCCCAAGTTTAAATATATATTCATAAGATAGGCTATCTTATCAAAAATAGAATAGCAAACGCGAAAGGATATTTTTATTTTTTCAATGGAAATGGCATAGACCGGACAATCAAAAGCAGTATAAAGGACAACATCTCTGTCTGAATAATGAGGTTTGTCAGTATTTACGCCTTCATAGAACAGAAACCTTGCTGAAACAAATTCCTGCTTCATTTGATTATACATCGATTGGCATATTGGTTTTTCTTCTCTTTTCAAGACCATTGTTGGAGTATGCAGAATATCGTGTGCAACAACATTTTGGGCTATAACATCATTTAGTGGATTTAGAAATAATACATTATCAATGCACCACTGTCTATAGTCAATTTCATCCGTTGATAATCCATGAAAGAAATCGTCATATTGCTTGAAATCATTCAAGTCTTTTAATGGATACCTTGTGGCAATGTGTTCCGCCAAACTATTAAACCCTGAACGGGCTTCTTCGTAAACATCTTTTTTATCACATGCTTCCAGTAAATGCTTTCGGGCATATTGCAAAAATATAAATTGATGTACCCCGTCAAAAACTTCCCTTGCATATCGGTATAATCCAAAACCCTTATTCCCCAAAGCCATGCCAAAATTGGGATTTATCAAAAGTGCTTTATTGAAATAGTCCTGCGCTTCTGAGAAACGCCCGATATGGTCAAAAGCACATCCCAGATTAGTTAGGATTTGACAAACATTAATATCTTCTCTTTTGCCAATGAGTTGCAAAGCACAACGTAAATGATATACTTGTTTTTCAAACTCTTTGGAACTAATGGGAACTTCGTAAGAGTTTAGATATTTTAGTTGTAATACATAACTCCAACCATTTGCCAAAAAATAATGAAATGTACTTTTTTGCTCATCATTGAAACGCTGCAAATCCACGTCCACAGATAGATTTAAACCGTTTTTTATAGATACAAGGTCATTTATACTTCTGGATTTCTCAAAAATATTGGCAAAATTATTTAGTATCTCATTAGGCGAATATGTATTTATATTAGTAGGGGTTATATTCATGTTTATTTGTAGATTTATGTTATTTTACTTTTCCTATCTCGTCGATTATTCGACCTATATCGTTCCCTTCTTCCTCAATCCACTCATCAGTTTTTATGAGGTTTTGTAGTATTGCCAGTTGTTCAGAAGAATATAGGTTAGCGGTTAATGATGATAATTCTGTAGTTTTATCCCATTCGCTACGGTGATAATCTTCTGTATCTTTGATTCGTTCGGGTTTACCGTTGGGATTTAGAAGTTGTAACGAAGAGGCTTTGTCCTTAATCATTTCAACCCGATGATAAATCCGCTCATAAATTTGTAATCCCATCAAGTCCCAATCACACAGGTAATATATCGGATATTCAATTTTCGGTAAATTTTCAATCGGCAAGGTATTATTGCCGCCAACGTGCCATAATTCAACATTCCTTTTTGGGGCAATGTCAAGGGTAAGAAAATAACGATTTTCACATAGGATTATACATGTTGGATTTTTGCATGGAACACGATAAATCCACTGACCTTCGTTCTGGGGAAACTTATCTATCCCTATTATTTTTAACACAGCATCTTCCAATGCAGAACCCTTTTCAATATGTTTGGCCGATTTGAAGAACGATTTTGAAATTCCTTTTCGTCCGTCTTTTCCTGCCTCTATTTTACTTCGCATTTCGGATAATAGTGTTTGCCCACTATCGACCAAGACATTCTCACATTGCTTGATGTTCATTAGGCTCTTGATTTCAAATTCCGAAAATGGAGTGTGGGGCGTCAAAATCTGATTTTCCGACAGAAAGGAATAATACTTGTGAAATAGACCTTCTATATTTTCCCGCTCATATTCATCGTCGAATTTACTGTATGGCTCTATGGTTTTAGTTGAACCGATTTTCTTCTTAATATACCCTTCTCGTTTTAGATATTTGAAGTATGGGCGTTCCTGTACTTTCAAATTGGTTTTGCGTTCGTGGTATAATTGATACAGCGCTTTAAACTCAGGCCATGTTAATTGTTTATTTATCATATCTTCTGAATTTCATCGGCATTACTAAATATAGCAAAAGTACTCACTCGTTCTTTCCGCTTTTTACTGCCGTTGAGGATGTATAAATATTGTTCACCGTCCCTGAAATCATCAAGGGGATTGATTGACATTGATATTAGCTGATAATCTTTGGCTTCGGCAATTCGTTCAAGTAAATCGAAATTACTACCAATTCCTTCAGCCTCGTCAATAGGCATAAAACGTAATCCACTGTGTTGTCTCCCCTTTTCTTTTTTCTCAACTAAGGAAAGACGGGCAACGCATAACATGGCAGTAACGGCATAGGTCTGACCTGCGCTCCCGACATTCTTTTCTCCATCATCCGACTCCATTTCGAATTTTATATCAAAATAGTTCTTGGGATTTAATAAGTCTTCTATTTTCGCATTCTTGAATCCACCACATTTTTCAAAAGCTGTAGCCATCATGTCAGGAATATCAATTTTTTCTCTTAATGCTGCAAATAAATCTTGATGAATGCTTTCTTGTTTTATCGAATCATTAAGCTTTTCCAAAAACATATCAATCCAATCGATTGGATAAATTAAAGAAAACGGACAAGTAAGACTTAACTTAAATCCTTGTGATATTTCTTTATCCGAGCCTTTAAAATAGGCTCCAATCTCATACATTTTTGCAACATAATCGCTGACAGCATCTCTAACATCCTGAAAAATTTCCTTGAGCAAATTCAGTTTCCGATTTCCGATATGGATATGTGTGTCATTTAACTGTTTGAGAAAGTCTAACATTTGCTGTAAAGCATCTGTCTCATTTGACGTCAATTGTTTTGCGGGAATCTCATTAACAACTTCTCTTGTTAATGCCAAATAATCTTCAGACCCCATGAATCGTTGATACATTTTTTCGCTTAAAAACTCGATAACAATATCATCATATGCTTGCTTATAAGCATTCCTTGCTGAATAGAATAATTGTTCTTTTTCTTCGGGTTTGGCTACAATATTAATTTTTAAGTTTATCTGTTGGTCTGACTGTGCTTGATAATCTAACTTTGCCTGATGATAAAGGCTGTCTTCTTCTTGAATCTTAGTTTTCAGAACTTTTATTTCTTCTTTGCAACTGTGTTTTTTCTTTAGATTATCATTTAGTTCTGAGCGAAGATTTAATATGCTTGTCGTATCTAAATCCTCAGGGATTTGTATATAAGTTGAAAATAATTGTCGAAATCGAGTTGCTCTATTTTGTTTATATATAAGCAGTCTGTTTGCTTTTTCTTGAAGTTGTCTGATAGCGGTTTGAACTTCAAGAAAAGAGAAATTCTTTGAGAATTCTATTTGGCAGGCTTGTTGTATATCTTTTTTTACTTGCTCTTGCTCCGTTTCTCCCTTTATTTTCAGGATTTTGGCAGCATCAAGTTCCGATTTGGTTTGCTTAATGTCTTCTCCATTAAAATGGACTTTCAACAATTCATCTAATTGTGTGGCAGTAATATCTAAATTTTCATCAATGATATATGCTGATATTTCATCTCTACGAACAAAAGCGTTAACTGCATTCTCGCCATGTTTAGACGCCACTTTTTGCATAGCCTCTATAGTTTCTTTCTCTTCTCTTAATGAATTGATGATTTCTGCTGCATCTTTGTATTTTTCGTTGAAGTATCCCGTAATTTCGTCACTATTCTTCGTTGTGAAAAATCGTTCGGGTATGTAAGGTACAAATCTCCTAATGCTGCCCCAATCAACCCAAAAACCATTCGGATTGCTTTCTTTTTCCCCGATTTCCAAGTTGCCAAAAAAAGTTTCCGGATTTGGTATATATTGTGTATTCTTTTCAATACTTGCAGGTTTCTCAATAAGTATCATATCTAAGTTGAACAAGACACTTTCTTCCTCATGTGATAATGATGGTTTGTTCTGTATTGTCCAATATGCTAAAGATTTAGTATTGGTGACATCTGAAAAGTCCTTTAAAGTAGTAAGTCTCTTTATTTCGGTGTTGATTTCTTCTGTTCTCTTCTTGTAAAAAGCAGAGCCATCAACTGCTCCTCTCGCCCAAGGAGATTTTGTCCATTCTTCATATAACTTTTGCTTCATCAATTCATCACCCAAATTTTTCAAGTGTTCCTTTTCAGCCTTCTCACTCAATTGTTTTGAGTGCCTATCTCGTAATTTTTCGCATGTTTTATAAGCATCAAGTAATTTTTCTACTTTTTGCACTTGAATGTACTGTTCGTCGAGTTTGGGGTATTTCTGAAATGCAACGGACTCTTTAGTCAGATACGCTGTTATATTTTCTTGAGCATTTTCAATGATGGATAATTTATCTGCTAAAAGATTTACGTTTTTCCGTTGCTCCTCAGCTTCTGCTGAAAATAAACGCAAAAAGGAATTGGCTACTTTATGATTGATACTTTTTATGTCATACTGAAGCTGAATACATTTTTCTTCTGCCGTATTCTTGTTTTGATAATGAAATATGGTTTTTGTTTTCAAATAGTCTTCCTGTGCTGCATCCCGTGCTTGTTTTAAATCGAAAAGACGTTTGAACTTTTCGTATTTGATTCGCACTTTTTCTAATGTGTCTTTATTTTCTTTGTGGTCTCTTAATTCTTGTGCTATATCTGCAAGTTGTTCGTCAAAACGAACTTTGATGATATTTTCCCTATCGTCATTAAGGAAAAACTCTTTCAACCATTTCGAATTGTTTTTAAATCCTTTACTACGAGAAAATGCGCGAATGATTTGTGCAAAATTCTTTAAGTTTCCTTCTGTCTTCAGGTCAATGGGAAGGATTTTGTTTTGTTCAAGTAATTCATGATATTTATTCAAAGACAGTTTTGCAGCATAAGCCTGTTTATTTTCTTTCATCCTTTCAGGAAGATTAGTTATATCTATAATCTCGTCACCCAACATAAAATCTTTTGATATAAGAGGTGAAGAAAGAGGCTCAAATACGTCTAATCCTATATTTGCTTGAATAATAAAAGGGTCAATGGAAGTAGTTGATATGTACATCCCGATGACAATAAATTTGTCCGTATCTATTGCAATGTTTAGAAATACATATCCATATCGTTCAATGATTAACTTTCTTGCTTCCCGCTCTGAACTTGAATCTGTGGCAGATTTAAATTCCCTTTCTCCGACTAATATCAGTTGTAACACATCTGCAATAATAGATTTTCCGACACCGCTGTCACCTGCAAAATCTGTCCGAAACGGATGAAAACGATAATCTGAATTATAATGATTACGAATGCCTACTGTTGAAAGGCTATATATACGAGGAAATTTTTTATTACTCATTGCTAATCGGTGTATTGATGATGTAGTTTTCAAACATATTCAGTAAACGATTGAGAGACGGCATGATTTCAAAAGTTTCCGTGCTTTTGTCTATCATAATCCAACATAAATCGTTGAATTTTTTAAGCGCTTTGTCCATCTCATCTTCAATAGATTTTAGCTCATAATCCGTTTCTTCTGTATCTTCCGATTTTGCAAATAGCCGTAATAAGTGCGGTTTATATTCTTCATACTCCGACAATACTTGTACTTTAAAATCTTGGATTAGTATACGGCTTTCTGCTCTTGGTTCAAGAACATACATGCGAATTAATAGAAAGGCTATGATTAGATGCGATTCCGCAAGATATTCACGATTTTCTACAGGAATATTACCCCGTTGGTAGTATCCGTTTCCATCTTTGAAGAAATCAATGAAAAAGTATTCTAAATCACCTTCGCCCTCACGATTCAAATGGATATCAAACAAATTGTCATAATAAGATTTTAGTTTGTCGTAATATTTTCCGACAAAAGCAAACTGCTTACCCTGTGAAGGACATTTTTGAATATGTTTTCCACTTTTCAAAGCATAATCGACATCTGCAAATATTGATATTGCTTCTTGTGTCGTTAAAAATGCATAGCCTACATTTTCTTGTAAATAATCGTCTTCCATATTTTTATCATTGGATATTCGGGGATGCCAACTATTTCAGTTGAAATAGATATCCCGAATGAATTAATGTCACGGTAATATTTAGACATGGTTTTGTGAGCTAACTTCACACAAATACGGATATTCCCATTTTCTTTTTTGAGCACTTCATAAAAGAAAGCAGAAAAATCAACTTCTTGATATGCTTTTAGTCGATTTTCCAAATCAAGCATATAAAGGTTAATCCTTTTTTGAATTTCAATCCTTTCTTTTTCCAATAAAAAGCGATTCTCTGTTTCAGTGGCGTTGGTTACGGGAATTTTTGATTTCGCTGTTTTGAACCGACTAAGGGAAGCTCCATCAAAATTTTCTTTAACGATAATAAACCTTGGTTGCTGAGTATAACGTATCGGGATACTTGGTATGCCATCAGGGAAACGGATTTTGCCTTTTTCCAAAGTGCTTTTTTCAAGTAGTTGATTAAAGAAGCGTTTGAACCGAATGTAGAAATCGTGCCTATTGATATTTCTGATATATTCATTTAGTCGAGGTTTAACGCTGTCTATACGCTTGCTGATGATTTTCAGATTACCTCGAACTTCCTGAAAGAAGGATAGCACATTTGCCCGTTGTCTGTTCAGAAGAATATCTTCTGTAATGATATTACTCTTCAATAGCTTGTTTTGAATATCGTGCGCTCCACTAAAGGCATTATTCAACTCTTCTGTTTTGGAACGAATATCTTCCAATGTGTTAACTATTGATTTTAAAGCATTCAAATCGTAAGCATGCTCATTTGATATCTGTCGTCTGAAATCAATGACTAATCGGTCAATTTGGATATATAGGGTATTAATTTGTGTATCTACTCTTTGGCTATAGCTTTCGAATGTAGTAGAGTACCACTCTGTGAAGGATTGTTCGCTAAAGGTGTTAGAAAGGTATAAAAACTCTTTTTGTAGCTGAGTGGGATTGAATGTCTCTTCAAGAATATTTTCAATCAGTTTGCACCACTTTTTGGTAAAAGGTTTGAGACGGTATAGCCGATTCTTTTCATCGCGCCATAAAAAATACTTTTGAAAATACTTGACTATATTATTAAACTGTATTTTCTGATTGGTTTTCAAATCATATCGGATCTCCCTCAACGATTTGATGATTTCTTCTTCTGAAAACTCTTTCCCAATGTCTCCGTCCTTTTGTTTCTGATACAGATGAAACAGCACCAATCCTTCCTGCTTAAGAGGAATAAGATTTTCATATTCTTTTTCTATTTCATTGTATAGATTGAATAAGGACATAACTTTAACAATACAAAAAAGTTAACCTTATTGCCAAACATTGGTTGTTTTAGCATTATAAAGATTAACCTTACATTTAAATTTAGTTTTTATTTTCTCAATATGCATCAAATCGGCATCTGAGTATACACCGATATACACACTCCATAATTTGTCTTGTGCCTTCTTCCCTTGATTAGCCGCGATGTTTATGGCTTCTATGATATGTGTATCATTGTCGCCAAAGTTGAAACCAAATGTTATTAATGAGCCTTTTATCGAAGAAAACTTATCAAAGCAAAACGACAGGTATTTGTTATGCATAATGTGCGTAAGTTTTTCATTTGCATTGCCTGCTGTCACAAAAATGGGATATTCTTTCTTTTCCATTCTTGCTTTAATGTTATCTAATAAGTAGTCACCGTTATATTCTTCTTTGATTATATCTATTCCTGTATCAAATAGAGGAAGCGCACCATGCAAATAAAATACGGATTGGCTATCCTTATTTTTACCCCAACGAAGTTCAGAATATTCCGGTTCATAATCCGGAACATACTCATCTCCTAATGGGTTTTCGACTTCTCTTCCAAAGCCATCTCCTGCATTTTTACAAGTGTTGCGCATTAATACCCAATAAAGAAGCAAGTCATAATTCGACGAAAAAACATATCCGTCATTAACTAAGTAATCTTCTAAAAAAGTACAGCAAGCGGCATTTTTTTCTTCAGGTATCTTAAACACATGTTCAGGGTGCATTGCTTTAACAGCATCAATCAAGCTATTTTTCAGGGTTTCACTTGTATGCTTGATTTTATCAATCAGTTCTTTGTCTGCATTGAAAACTTGAGCAACATTAGCGAAAAGGTCTAATTGCTGCATGATTATCTCAAAGTTCTTTGTATTTATGCTGTTGAATAGCTGTTTCAATAATTCATCTTCCGAGTTTTCTATAAATGCACTAAGCGCATTATATGAGAATATTTTGGCATCATAAGCCATACTGAATCCATTTCCCAACAGCAAATGCTTAGCCCTTCCTTTTTTGCGTAGGGATTGAACAACCTCTTGATAGGTTTGAAGTTCTTCAACTTTCATACTTCAACTTTTTTCCAATGATGTTTGGGAACAAAACAAGGCAATTTACTCAAAATAATATCCTGAGGTAAGCCCCACATGATTTCATATGTATTTTCTCCAACTTGGGAATTAGCTTCCTTTGCTTCTAATTCCATATCTATGGGGACATTCACAAATATAGTATAGTAAGGACTGGTAGATTGGTCATAACTTTTAAGTTTTGGGTCTATGGCAACAAGCTTGTCAAATAACCCTTCAACATTTAACTTCTTATCTACACTAATAGGAATTGAACAATAAGAATTGCCCTTGCTGTCCACAAGGTGACTTTTAATAATGCTATCTGCTAACTTAATCTTTATCATGATATTTTCTTTAAGATTTCTACTTCAAACTTTCGTTAATGGCAAAGTTAGCAAATCTTTTAACATTGTCACTAACTTTTTCATTTTAAGAATGAAATCTATGGTATTAATACTAGGAATTAGTTGTTTTGCTTCACCATTCACAATAAACAAGCTGTTTTTATTCGAAAAAATCGGCATAAGGCGCAAAGAAAAGCAAAGTTCTACATAAATAAATGCAGGTCAGCATCTTGTATGCAGGGCGGGTTGAAGCAGGCTTCGGCATAAAATGCCTGAAAACACCCCTTTCGGACAAAGTTCGGCTACTAAACAGCTACCGGTTCCAAAAGGGAGTATATAAGGCATAACGAGTTCTGTTTCATCGCTTTGCCTTGTTTTGCATAGCTCTTGGTAAGAAATAAGTAACTACCTTTAGAAACGAAAATTTTAGAGTTATGGAAACAAAGAGAAGTACGTTTGCGACCTCGTTCTACATCAAGAGATCCGCAGTGAGAAACCGGGACGGGAAAGCCCCCATCATGGTGAAAATCTCCGTTGACGGAGATGACAAGGCGGTGGGAACCAAGCTGTTCGTCACTCCCGACCTCTGGGAGAACGGCAAGGCGAAAGGCAAGTCCGCCGAAGCAAACGAGATAAACGGGCAACTGAAGGAGGTCTCCGCCCGGCTCACCAACCACTACCACCGCATCCTCCGGGAAGAGGATTTCGTCACCGCCGAGAAGCTGCGCAACGCCTTCCTCGGTGTCGGCGTGATGGAGAACTGCATCCTCAAAGACTTCGGGAACATGAACCGGGAGTTTGAGGCGATGGTCGAGAAAGGGCAGCGAGCCAAGTCCACCTACAACAAGTATCTGGCTGTTTACAACCATTTCAAGACCTTCCTTTGGGAGAAGAAGAAGCGCACCGACATGGCTTACAAGGAGCTGACCAAGGAGATCATCACCGATTTCGACAAGTACCTGCGGGTAGAGAAAGGGCTGAGTGCCAACACCCTCTGGATATACACCATGCCCCTGCTCAGCCTGACCGACAAGGCGTGGCGGCGTGGAATCGTCCGCACCGACCCCTTCGGCGAGTACAGCCTTGAGATGCAGGAGACCGATCGGGGCTATCTCACGGAGGAGGAGTTGCGTACCTTGGCTAACGCCGTGTTCGTCAAGAAACAGACCAGCCTCGTGCGGGACATGTTCCTCTTCGGGTGTTTCACCGGGCTTAGCTACATTGACATAAAGACGCTCACCCATGACAAGATACAGCGCATGGACTTCGACGGCGAGGAATGGATCATCACCCGGCGCACCAAGACCCGTGTGTCGAGCAACGTCCCCCTCATGGAGATTGCCAAGGAGCTGATAGAACGTTACAAAGGGCTTGCCGGAGGCGACCTCGTGTTTCCCATGCCCAGCAACAGCGTGTGCAACAGGCACCTCAAACAGATAGCCAAAGCCTGCGGCATCCACAAGGAGATCGGCTTCCACCTAAGCCGCCACACCTTCGCCACGACCGTCTATCTCTGCAACGGAGGCACCATCGAGGCGCTCTCCAAGATACTCGGGCACAAGCACATTTCCACGACCCAGATCTACGCCGAAGTGACCAACAGGATGGTAAGTTCCGATTTCCGGGCGATCTCCGGCAACCTTGCCGCCATGCAGCGGAGCGTGCTGGAGAAGAAGGACAGGAAACAGGACGGGAAGCGGGTGCGCCGCTCCCTCCGGGAAACGGCTTGACGCCTTTCCCCGGTGCAGAATGCGGCAAAGGCAGGAACTTCCGATGCGGTGTCCCTGCCTTTGCTGCATTTCCCGATGCACACCCCCGTGCGTTTATGTTGGACTTTTCCCCCGTTTGCGCTTTGGGCGCATGTCCACGTAGTTCTCCTCCAGCATACGCAGCAGATCCGACTGGCGGTAGAGCGTCTTGCCCGGCAGCGATATGTACGGGATCAGCCGTTGCGTGCGGTAGTCCTGCAACGTTCTCGGCGTGATGTGCAGCAGCCTGCACACGTCCTCGCCCGTAAGATAGACCTCGCCGTTCATCGCCGGGCGGAAGTGCGCCGTTACCGTGTCAAGGTACCTCATGCCTTCCTCCAGTGCCTCGAAGTACGCCCGTACCTCTTCCGTGTCCCTTGTGATCACTTCCATCTCACTCGTCCTCCGTCATTTCCCGGCTCATGGCTTCCACGAACGCCTCCACGTCCTCTGTCCGGTAGTAAATCTTGTGGTTGATCTGGCTGTACGGCAGCAGCCCCCGGTCACGGTAGGTCTGCAATGTCCGCTTGCTGATGCCCAGTTTCTCGCACACGTCCGCCCCGTCCATCCAGTTCATCTTTTCGGGCGGTCGGTAGCGGGCGCAAAGCTCCCTCACGTGCTGCGAGAAGCTGCCGAATCGTTCCTTCATCTCCTCGAAGGTCTTTCTCTCGATGCTTACTATTTCCATTGTCCCGATATGTTTTTATTGTTATACTTCCCTGCAAATATACCGGTCTGTATATGTCCGTGTATCAAAACCGTATCGCTTGTCCTCGTTTTGCTTCACGTTTGTAGCCTTGTCACGTTCCGGGCGGTGAAAAGCAGGGAGAAGCTCTACATATCCGCACACCCTTCCGCATATTTTCCGCCCCTTCCGTTTGCCGTGTGCCGGACATTTCACATATTTGTAACCGACCAAACATCATCACTATGGACGAGGCTGTCTTTATCGCTCAATACACCTTCCTTGCCACTCCTGCGGTCATCGAGGAGGAGAGCCGCATCTTGGGCAAGATCGCACGCCGCCTGCGCTGCGAGTACGTCATCCGTTTCGAGGACGACGGCAAGTTCTATTTCCTGCTGGAGACCCGTTCCGGCTACGAGGAGCATTTCGCCCGGTGCGGCTGGTACGTCGTCAGCCAGACCGACTTCAACAGCCGCCTGACCATCGGCATGGGCTTGTACGAGAGCGGGAACTTGGCGGGCTTCATGTACAGGCTCGATTCCGGCAGCGAGGACGAGGCACGTTTCTAGAACAACATCCTTGTCTTCACCTTCTTCAACGGTTTCCGCAAGGCGTTCCTTCCGCTCGACAACCGCTTTCAGGGTTTCTTCCGCTTGGACGGCAGCTTGTGTTTATACCTTTATGACTATTGCCCCGTCCGGCGGAACGACAAGATTACTTTCGAGGGGAAGAAGGTGTCGAACGCCGTCTGGCGTTTCAAGAGCGGCGAGCAGACCGACCTCTTCGTCAAGCTCTTCTCCATCGCCGCCAGCCGCATCCGGGCGGTTCAGGAGAACAGGCACCGTGCCGTGCTGGCTCCCGTCCCGGCATCCACACGGGAGAAGCACCGCACCCGGTACGAGGCGTTCTGCCGCAAGCTATCGGCGGATATGGGAGTAGCCGACGGGTACGGGGCGATAACCGTCGCTTATGACAGGGCGCAATACAAGGGCACGCACGGGAACGGAGACCGCACCGCCAATCTGGAGTTCCATCCCGAACGGTTCAGGGGGAAGTGCGTCTTGCTCGTGGATGACGTGCTTACCACCGGGGCTACTTTCATAGCACTGCGGCGCAAGCTGATCGGGTACGGGGCGAAGTTCGTCATCGGCATGTTCCTTGCCAAGACCATCGCTTTCGAGGACGAGCGGAAGGATCTATCCATAAATGACTATACAAATCCAACAACATCGAAGTAGTGTCAGTAGAAAATGTACCAGCAGTATTTTTCCGCTATACTTGAAACGATAGCAGGCAGATGCGACAAAGCCGATGGCACTCCAACCAATCGCCACCCAGCCCGTAAGGATATAGTTTTCGGAAGATTCATAGCTCCAACTTAATCCTTCACAACCTATCGGGTAAAGTTCCGGATGCTTTGAGAATTGTATAGAATCAGCGACAGCCGCCCACAGCAACAGCAGACAGCATAACCCCCACAATATCCTTAATACTAATCTTAATTTCATATTGTTTTGTTCATCATTTCAGGTTATCGTGAATGGTCTAACTCGATGTACCAGCCTTCCTTGACGGGCTTGTACAGCGTGGTGTCGTTGTATGTCCTTCGGTAAATCTCGTTCAGGTCGCCGTGTTCGGTGATACGGATGTTCCGGCGGCTTCTCAATCCGGGGTCGTAAACGAAACTCTTGGACGTTCCGGCATCCACGATGCCGTGGGAATAGTACGGCATAACGAGGCTCACATATACCGAAT
>OGYJ01001793.1_pt1 | contig 16238 bp, 10 predicted proteins | sample 1576531 | NCBI WGS metagenome assembly OGYJ01 (sample SAMEA3541574, study PRJEB24748) | human gut metagenome | biome: human gut; feature: human-associated habitat; material: faeces | place: China | collected 2012 | reverse complement strand
TGAGAATACGGTATTGGCTCGCGCCATCCGTGCGTTAGGTGTATATAGTGAGATCTATCCTCATGATATAACCGTTGAAGAACTGAAAAAGTTGTCCAATGTAAAGGGCATTATTATCAATGGTGGACCGTGTAACATAGTAGATGGCGTTGCCATCGATGTGAATCCTTCTATCTACGAGGCGGGAATCCCAGTGATGGCTGCCGGTCATGACAAAGCGACTTGTGCGGTGAAACTGCCACAGTTTACTGATGATATTGAAGCTATCAAAGCAGCTGTTAAGCCTTTCGTTTTCGAAACTTGCAAGGCCGAAGCTAATTGGAACATGACCAACTTCGTGAATGACCAGATTGAATTGGTACGTCGCCAGGTGGGTGACAGAAAAGTATTGCTGGCCCTTTCCGGTGGTGTTGACAGTTCCGTAGTGGCAGCTCTGTTGCTGAAAGCAATTGGCAACAATCTGGTATGCGTGCATGTAAATCACGGTCTGATGCGTAAAGGCGAATCCGAAGATGTAGTAGAAATGTTCGGTAATCAGCTGAAGGCGAATTTGATCTATGTAGATGTTACCGACCGCTTCCTTACTAAACTGGAAGGTGTGGAAGATCCCGAACAGAAACGTAAGATTATCGGTGGTGAGTTTATCCGTGTGTTCGAAGAAGAAGCACGTAAACTGGATGGTATCGATTTCTTAGGTCAGGGTACTATTTATCCGGATATTGTAGAGAGCGGAACGAAGACTGCCAAGATGGTGAAATCTCATCATAATGTAGGCGGTCTGCCTGAAGATCTTAAGTTCCAGCTTGTAGAGCCCTTGCGCCAGTTGTTGAAGGATGAAGTGCGTGCTTGTGGTCTGGAGTTGGGGTTGCCTTATGAGATGGTTTACCGTCAGCCGTTCCCCGGTCCTGGTTTAGGTGTACGTTGTCTGGGTGCTATCACACGCGATCGTCTGGAAGCAGTACGTGAGTCTGACGCCATTTTGCGTGAAGAGTTCCAGATTGCCGGCCTGGATAAAAAGGTATGGCAATACTTTACCGTAGTGCCTGACTTTAAATCTGTTGGTGTACGCGATAATGCCCGTTCTTTCGATTGGCCGGTGATTATCCGCGCTGTCAATACGGTAGATGCTATGACAGCTACTATTGAACCGGTAGACTGGCCTATCCTGATGAAAATCACAGACCGTATTCTGAAAGAAGTGAAGAATGTGAATCGTGTTTGCTATGATATGTCGCCTAAACCCAATGCGACCATAGAATGGGAATAAAAGAATGAAATAAAATCCTCCTCGAAGGTTGGTATTGAAAACTTTCGGGGAGGATTTGTTGTATGAGGTTCGATATTAGTAAACCGCTTTTTTATTATTGCTTTTCATAAGCGCCTTTATCAATACAAGCTCCAACTTTCCTAGGGTTATGATTAAAGTCCAGTTCATTCTCTGCGGGTGTATAGGCGGGATCACCTGTATCTATACACGGAGATGTGGATTGTAACTGAAAATCGAATACTTCTGTATCAATGAATAAAGGATTACTGAAAGCCGAAGCTAAATCACAGCCTGTGTTCTGTTTATATTGTTCGAAAGTTGAAAATATGCTACCCTTCCAGTAAAACTTAACATCGGGAGAACTGGAATAATAATGATTAAAATTCATATCGAGATTGAGGTGACTATCATCTACATATAATAGATTTGAGTTTGCGTGAGTTGAATAAAATATATTGTTTTTAATCGTAGTATTTTCCGTGCTGTATATGGCTATTTCTCCCAATCTGTCTTTCGCATTTCCAAAGGTTGTGTTATTAACAACTTGGCAGTTTTTTATGATTCTGCCTTCAGGGGACCAGCCCATTAGTCCGATTCCAAACCCTTCATTGTGATAACAGATGTTATTTCTGATTATATTATTAGTTACAAAATTGTTTGCCCTTTCACACCCTACGGTAATACCATAAACATTGTTGTGCGAAATGTTTTTCTCAACAAGGATATTTGAACTTCCATCCAAATAAATACCTGCACCTCCCTCAACAGGACTTTTGCAGTATGAAACATGATTCTCAGAGATGACTCCGTTTCTGGCGAAATCAGTGGCAGGATTTTTCGAAATACCCCAATGCCCTGACGCATCTATACCGATGTTTCCTGTATTAGTCACTACGTTCTTAGTAATCAGAAAACCATCTACGTTTCCTGTTACTGAAATGGCTTCTGTCCAACCTGTCCGACAGTCTTTTACTGTGTTTTCTCTTATTATAATGTCGTGAATGGCTTTTGAGTCCAGATAGCCGGCTACTGTTATTCCTCCGGCATATACATTCGGCGGATAAACTGTTGCGGTGGCATTTGCATATAAGTTTCTGATTGTATTCGATTCTATCTCAATATGATGAGAAGCCTCGTCGGATGTAGTGGATATTTTTATTCCCACAGAATATGATCCCAAGCAATCGGCGAAGGTTAACCCTTTTACCTTTATATAACTCACGCCATTGAGATTCATTAGTTCTCTGGGTTTATTGTCGCCGCTTATAATAACTTCCTCGTCATTATAATTTTTGATTACGATGTATTTGTCAGTAGTTCCGGATACAGTTACTTTTATTTCTTCATAGTATGTTCCCCCCATAATATTTACTACACATCCCGGGGTAACTGTGGTGACAGCTTTTTGAATGGTACGCCAGGGTGATGTAAGTGTTCCGGGATTCTCATCATTACCGGTTGTGGAAACATAATACTCACTCTTTTCTACGGATGAAGCAGGAGGAGCAGGAGGGTTTATCGGTTCTTCTCCGATAGATGACGAACTGCAAGAAAATAAAATAATCATCATACCCAAATTGGTCAATGATCTGAAAAGTCTTGTTTTTATATTTAATAATTTTGTTGTCATGATGTTCAAATAAGAATGATTTATAATAGGTTAATATCCACAGAGGCACTTTTCAAATTCTCGGATTCCACAATTAGACGTAGTTTTCCTTTTGCTCCTTGATGAGCCTTTATAACAACTAACATGAATCCGTTAAAAGTTTCGCGCTCTGTCGCTGAAAAAGAGATGAGTGAAGTTGGATCACCATTATCCGTTGCTACAATCTTACCTTCACCTTCTAATTTGCATTTAATCTTATGATTGGCCGTTGGTACAACACTTCCTGTTTTGTCACGGATGGAGACTGTGATAAAAGCCAGTTCATTGTCAGCTACTTTTATCTTGTCTTTATAGGCGGAGACTTGTAACAAAGCCGGTTCTCCTGTGGTTCTTACGCTTTCTGTTGCCCAGAGTTTGCCATTTTTGTAGGCAATGGCCTTTAATTCTCCGGGAGTGTATATAACATTCTCCCATTTGAATCTATATTGATACTGTTCTTTCTTTTTCCTACCCAAAGATTCACCATTCAGAAAGAGTTCAACTTCATCACCCGAAGAATACACAAACACAGGAGTTATTTTACCTATCCTATCCGGAAAATTCCAATGGGGGAGAATATGTGCCATAGGCTCATCGGGCATCCAATGTGCTTTATACAAGTAATAACGATCTTTTGGAAAACCCGCTAGATCGACAATACCAAAATAGCTGCTACGAGAGGAAGGACGCTCTTTTTCTATTCTCTTTAGTTCCTCTTTTGCTTTAACCAGTTCTTCTTCACTGAGCGCGGCATGGTTGAGTAAGACGCTCATATCGCTATTGAAAGGAGTCGGTTCGCCTAGATAGTCAAATCCCGTCCAGACAAATTCACCACAAATAGCCGGATATTTGTCTAATGCAGTAAATTCGGCATCGGCAAGAGATGCCCAACCAGGGGCTTTCAAGTCATATGAAGTAACTTGATAACCTTTTGGAAAATAAACTCCGCGTGAACTTATTGTTGAACTGGATTCACTGGCAAAGCCTGATAAGTGTTCATGCCCCGGATAGTTGAGAAATGTTTCATAAAAATCAGGACCGCCATAAACCCCCGAAGGATAGTTCATGCCATGGACATCTACTTGGAGTTCTGTACCATTGATAGCACTTTTACTGGGATATGAGGCACCGAAAGTGACGGGGCGAGTTGAGTCGTAAAGCCGCACAATATCCCTGAGATATGCTACTACTCCTTTTTCGGGATGATACTGTTCTTCTACTTCATTTCCCAAACTCCACATAATGACGGAAGGATGATTTCTGTCTCTGCAAACAAGTGCTTCAATGTCCTTTTTATGCCATTCGGAATAATGAACAGCGTAGTCATTTTCGTTTTTACCACTAGCCCAACAGTCAAATACTTCATCGAGAATAAGTATTCCCATTTTGTCAGCAAGTTCTAACAACTCGGGTGCGGGTGGGTTGTGAGAGGTACGTATAGCATTAGTGCCAAAACTCTTCAATATGTTGATTTGGCGTTCTATGGCACTCTTGTTGATTGCTGTACCTAATGCACCTAAATCATGATGCATACATACTCCCTTCAATTGAACTCTTTTCCCATTTAACAGGAATCCATTGTTATGTGTGAATTTCAAAGTCCGGAAACCGAACGGCACATCGTATACATCTGTCAACGTCTTTCTATCATATACTGATACCTTGGCTAGATAGAGGTTCGTATTTTCCAAATCCCATAATTGTGGTTTCTCCACTTTCAGAGATACTAAGCTACTGTCGATGGCGTTTGCTGCAATTTTGATATTCTCTTTAGCTCCCACTGCAACTCTTTCTCGGGGAATGTTTGCTTTATCTAATTTGAATATTTCAATTGTGTAACTGCTTCTAGCCGTTTTTTTCTTTCCATTAGCCAACTGAACCATCACGGATGCGGTGGCATATTGGCTATTGATTTCGGGCGTAGAAATAAACACACCCCATTGGGGAATATGAAGCTTGTTGGTTTTGACCAATCTGACATGCCGGTAAATACCTGCTCCGGGATACCAACGAGAACCCAGTTTCTCCGTATCCACTCTGACTGCAATGATATTTTCCGAATCAAAGCGAATATAGGGCGTAAGATTTACCCTGAAGGAAATGTAGCCATAGGGACGTTCTCCTATCTTCTTTCCGTTAAGATATACCTCCGCATTGGCCATCACGCCATCAAAATCAAGAAAAAGCATTTTATCTTTATCTATATTTTTGATGTTGAAGCGTTTACGATACCATCCGATTCCCCGCCAAGGTAGCTTACCTGTATAGCCATCCAGATTTTCCCTGAAAGGTCCTTCAATGCTCCAGTCGTGAGGGACATCCAATTTCCTCCAGTCTTTGTCATTAAAGGCTAACTCTTTAGGAGATGGAGAATCCGGACTGCCATTCCCAAAAGGCTCATCTATTCGTTTACCTTCAGGCTGTAGACCGTATCTGTTGAATAGCCAGCCGTGATCGAAGTTGATGACTTCTCTCGTCGATTGGGAGTATAGCAGGTTGGAAAACATAAAGGAGCATAGTAAGACTAGCCCTATGTTCTTCAACTGGAGATGCTGAAAAAGAACAATATATTTCATGGTAGATGATTAGCTGAGGAGTGTACATCAAAATATCCACTTTGAAGTAGTGTTGATGTACTACCTCCTCTTTTAATTTAAAAATATGTGATGACTAATATCCCGGATTCTGTTTAATAATCCCTTGTCCCGCAATAATAGCTGATTCCGGTATTGGGAAACGATGATAGTTTTCGTTTACAATAGACACTTGTCCGTAATCGGTACATTTTTGTTTCATGGTTGCTACATAAGAACCATCGCGGATAAGATCCTGACGGCGGCACCCTTCGAAATAAAACTCGTGTGCACGTTCTATCAATAATTTATCAAGGAAATCACGAGCACTGCTGAAAGAAGAAGCTGTATATGCAATTAAACCGGCACGTGTTCTGACTTGATTCAGTAAATTAATGGCTTCTGTTGTAACTGTATTTCCTTCTCTGACAATGGCTTCTGCCAATAGAGTCAACACATCGGCATAGCGGTATACAATCCAATCTGTCTGACACTGATTTCCTGCATTATTACTTTCTATTTTATATTTTAATGGAATGACACCGTCCTGTAAGGAGTTACTTCCCACTCCCTTGTTGGTTTCGTTAAGGGTAGTACCTTCCCATGTATCATACTCGGAGATGATAGTTTGTTTACGCTCATCTCCATCTTCGTATGTTTTAAAGAATTTCCATGTCATTTTATAACCTCCCCAGCCACCATCAAATCTTCCGGCATCGGATGCCTTGAGGTTACTTGGCATAACATGGGGATACCATAAATGAACCTGATAACCTGTAAGACAGTTTACAGACCAGATTGTTTCCGAGTTCTTTTCATTGGCGTATGTAAAGATATTGGCATAAGCTGACCTCTCGGCCCCTTTGTCTGTCACCAATGCGTATTTATATTCGGGCTTCTGCAATTCACGAGCTTCGGTGATAGCTTTATCCCACTGTTTCGTTTGCATATAGAATTTAAGTAATACCATGTGGCATAACCCTTTTGTAAATCTTCCGTAATCCGAACTACTTTTATCGTAACTATATGGTAAAACTTTTGCAGCTTCGGTCAGCTCGGTGACGATGAAATTGTGTGTTTCCTCTTCACTTAAACGTGGAAGGATTATTTCATCTTCTGCATTCTTGAGCGTCTCTAGATCGGCTACAATAATAGGACCGTACAGGTCGTATAATAAAAAGGCCAGAAAACCGCGGGCACAACGTAACTCTGCTATATATTGGTTCAAAAGGTCTTTATTCATGTTTACGTTTGTTATTCGGTCGATGGTAAGTGTCATTTTACTTATCCCTTTCAGGTAGTTTGTCCAAGGATAAGCAATGCGATCTTCGTCACTGGGGGTCCAACGAGCAAATTCCAGAGGTTCCCAAATCCATCCGCCCCATGAGCAGAAACCATATTCGGTAGCCATGTCCGAAATAAGCATAACTCCATTAGCTACATTATACAAACCTCCGTAATCGTAATTCTGGAATGGAGAATAAGCATTTCCCGTAACCAGGTCGCGGACATCACGTTCTGTTTGGGGGTATATCGAGGGGGTGATCTCATCGAATACCTCTGATTCTAACGCACAACTTTGTATCATATGTTGCGTAGCCATTTATGTTGGCTTCCAACTCTAATCCTTTGTATATAAACAATCTCTTCATTTTCTACACAACATAAATTTCTACGCAAAGTTGGCATAATATCACAGACTATCCAAAAAATCCATTAGTTTTTTATCGTCCTTCCAATGGCTTTTCACTTTATACTTCTTCTCTATTTCACAATTTGACAACGCTTTCGCCTTCATTTCCATATTAACTTCAGCATAAATATTGGTCGTATTAATGGATACATGCCCAAGCCAAGCTCTGATAGTATTGATATCAACACCTGATTGGAGTAGATGGGTTGCGGTTGTATGTCTGATTGTATGCGGACTGACGCGTTTCTTTTTAATTGTAGGCATCTTATCTTCTATCTTTTCTGCATAACGGGTTACCATCTCATAGATGCCAAAGCGGGTTATTGGTTGTCCAACTCGGTTTAAAAAGACATGGTCATCCTCTGTTCTGTTTTTGATAATGGAAGATAGTGCCTCACGGGTATGTTGCCATAATGGACATCTTCTTGTTTTATTTCCCTTGCCCGTTATAGTCACTACAGCCAAGCCCTTTTTCTTGGGTAGGGATAAATCCCTTATCAATAAAGTAGCAGCTTCTTCTGCCCGCGCTCCCGTATTATACAAAAAAAGTAAGAGGGCATAATCTCTCCACCCTTGGCTTGTACTTTTATCTGGTGCGTCCAGTAGTGCATTCATTTCCTCTTTTTCAAGGTACGTTATCAAAGTCCTCCTGGTCTTCTTGACAGGTATGTTTCTTATATTTCGACTCCATTCTATATGCTCCGGACTGTTGGCGGATACATACTTTGCAAGAGAACAAAAAGCAGCCAGTCTGATATTTCTGGTCTTGATTGAACATGACCTGTCTTTTTCAAGACTTTCCAGGAAGTCGGCAACCCTGGTATCTGTAATATCAGTAAGGAGTATCTTGTCCACTTCTTTTTTCACACACTTGGCAATAAAAGGCATCAGCAATCTGATCGCATCCCGGTACGATTTAAGCGTATTGGCAGACAGGTTACGTATATTTGTCAGATATTCACAAAGAAACCTTCGTATCCAGTATCCGGCATAAAACTTATTTTCTTCATTCATCTTTTCCTTGTTTTATGTATGATTCAAAACGGTTGTTTGCTTCTCCCAGCAGTCCATCGGTCATGGTCAGGTAGACTGACGTATGGGATAAATGTGTATGTCCAAGATATGTGCTCAACACAGGGAGCAACTGTTGGACGTCCTGATTCTCCCTATACCATGAAGTAAGCCGATGGACGGCGAAGGTGTGCCTCAGGTCATGTAATCTTGGCTGGAAGGGGGATTTATCCGAACGGGAGATACCGGCATGTTCCCTGATTCTTTCAAAAGCACCTCTCACGGTGTCTATATGCATGTCCAAGCCTTTCTTATCTAAAAAGAGTTTGCTTTCGGGTACGCAGCACATGCCTTGTTTCTCTCTCCATTTCAAAAAAGTATCAATCAACTCTCCAACCTTATGGTTGTATGTGACAATCCGTGACTTGTAAAATTTCGATTCTCGTATATGCACATACAAATCCGGTTGGTTCAGGTCTCTTATTCTCAAAGACATCGTTTCGTGGAGCCTCAATCCAAGAAAATAGGTCAGTTGCAGTATCATCCTCATGCATTCAGGATGGATTTTACTCCGGTTTTTCTGATATTCCATGGCTGAGCGGAACAACCGTTGCAGTTCCGGTTTGCTATAAATATAAGGTGTCATGTGCTCCAAACGCTTGGGCAAGTCTGCGGGAAGGGGTACATTGTTCATTATACCCCGTGACATGGCCCATTGGAACATGCCCTTTAAGGCTGTGTGCCTTATGAACCAGCCGGCAGTGACCGTTCCTGTGGGATAATATAAATAGGGTTCGACCTGTCCTACAGTCAGTTCCGCCGGATTCGTATCGCCACCGATATGCTTCATAAAAGAACGCAATGCTTGCGCGTTTGTCTTGAACTTTTCTCCCAAAGCCCGTCTGTAACTTATATAAAGTTCTGTCATTTCATTCAGTTTCATAGCAAGCCCTCCCAATCCATATCAGCAACCTTACGTAAGTTCTTAATGTCGACTTTGGCATATATGCGTGTGGTATCAAGCCCGATGTGCCCCAGCAAATCTGCGATTTCTTTCAAGGAATGCCCGGTGTTGATAAGGCGTGTGGCACAAGTATGACGCAGGCTGTGCGGCCCGTAATGACGCAACTCCAGTCCTTTGCCTTTCAGCTCGTCCCTGACCAGCTTGTATATAGTCGAAGTGGAAAGCTGTTCATGAGGGGCACGTCTGCATAAAAAGAGGTATTCGTTTCCGCTTTTATTAAAGCGTGCCTCTTTGATGTATCTGATAATGGCATCGCCAACGATGGGAAGCAAAGGTAGCACTTGTGGCCTGCAGTTCTTGGCCCGTCTTAAATACAGCGTTTCATTCCGCCAGTCTATATCTTTCAACTTCATGTTTGTCACCTCACTGCAACGAAGGCCATAGACAGTCAAAAGAAGCAATATGGCATAATCCCTGACACCTGTCCCGGCGGCATCCTTTTTGGATTGCAGGATATCTTGAACTGTCTCCCAAGGGACAAACGAAGGCAGGTTTTCATGGGCATATACTCTCGGGGCTTTTAAGCTATACACAAGTCCGGGATTACACAGACCTTTTTCTTCTGCGTATCTGAAAAATCCACGAAGGACAGTGACGGTATCGGCTATCGTTCTTCTGTTACAACCGTCCTCATCATGTCTCTTACGTATATAGTCATCAAGAACTGAAGACGTTATATCTTTCAATCCGTCGACTTTTAAGTTCAGCATCATCGTTTTGAGCTGACTGTATCTGCCTTCGGTGGTGCTTGAAGAATAGCCTTTGTTTTGTTTCAGCCAATCAAGATATTCCATCACATGTTCTTTAAAGGGAAACGCATCATCTTCACATATAAGCTGACCCATATAAGACAACCAACTGGTAGTATATGATATAAAACGTCTTCTTGCGTATATCCCGGATGCATCTCTTACACCGGGCTTCTGTACAGTCATCCAACTGTCAGCGGATTCTCGGATATCCTCAATACTGACCATGCGTCTGTCCTCAACATGCAGATAGTCAATTAAATGAAGTTGGTATGCGGCTATATCCCGTAGTGTTTGTGTAGCCGCACCTTTGTCTTCCCATATTTGAAGATACTCAGCCCGTTCTTTTAACAAAGGATAGGTGAGATAACGTAACTTATGATGTTTACGGGTAAAAAGGCGGTTCAAAATAATAGCATTATTTGTATAGATGCCATCTAACTTGCCTATGTAGGCAAGCCATGAAAAAGCAATATCCATATATTTTCGAACACTGCTGGGACTGTTGTCCTTTCTCTTCATCGGATGGTTCTTTTTTGTCTTTGACCATGTGATGGCGGCGTCCTTGATGCTACTGATAGGGACCTGTTCAGAGAAGCCATCTTCAAGCTTGAGGCTTGTGACTATCAGTAGTAGATAATCTGCCAAAGAAAGCAGATAATTATGGCTGTAGTTGCGCTTTTCAGCCATGAAAGCAAGATAGTTTTCACGTTCCTTCAATAAAGGAGCGTCGAGGTGCTTTTGCAAGTACCATTTGCGTCGAATGATTGTTTCAAGCATAATTCTTCTTTTTAAAGTTAATACTTAGGCTGTTTCCTAAATATGAAGAATTAAGGCGAGTTATATGCTTTTTAGAGCAAGTAAGTTTGGTCAAATGGAGACTTTTAGCTTCTTTTGCAGCTAAATTTATGTTGTGTAGAAAATGAAGAGATTGTTTATATACAAAGGATTAGAGTTAGAAGCCAACATAAATGGCTACGCAACATATGAATTGTTATGTTGTGCACAACATAACAATTCCCACACAACATGAGAGTCAAAAGTCCAATGATATATATATTTAATTTTTTCATTTTCATGTTTTTTCAGTTATTAGAATGAAATATCTATACCGAAACTAAAAGAAGTTACGTTTGGATAAGAGAAATTTCCTGTGTCAGTTTCGGGATCAACGCCGTTCCAGTTTGTAAATACAAACGGATTGCTGACGTTTGCAGAGATACGTACGCTGTTAGCTATTGATTTGGAAACAGGAATCGTATATCCGAGGGTGATGTTTCTACATCTCAGGTAATTAATCTTTTTGTGATAATAGTCTCCGAAATCGTATGCACTCTCAATGAGGTTCGGAACCGTTGTATTTTGATTTGCATTGGTGTATGAGTGCAATGATTGTTGTGATACATTTGTCAGACTGTTTCCAAGACCTACTATCCAGGCATCATAATAGCTGGCTCCGCGTAAGCGGCCAATTTCGCCATAGAAGTAAATATTAAAGTCGAGGTTTTTGTATCTAAGCGTATTGTTAAGACCTAAAGTGCATTTAGGATCTTGCGATCCAAGATTGACTTTATCATATTGATCTAATACATTAGGTGAGGTTCCCGTATCGTATAGATTCTTCAGTTTAATTTGGCCGGGTACTAAAGTGGGTTGCCATGCCGGTGCTTTTTCACCTACTTGTAACAAGCCATCAGATACATATGAGTAGTAAGAACGGATCGGATCTTTTTTTGATTCGTATGCGGCTGGCTTCCAATTAGGATCTCGTTCATACCAGTTGTCTTTAAAAGTATAGAACGTAAAATCAGTACTCCATGTCCAGTCTTTATTCATGATATTTACGGTACTCAGTGTTAGCTCAAACCCGCGTCCCTGGGTTTTACCGATGTTGGCTGCTATGGTATTAATTTCATTATAGGCGGGCAGACTTTTATTACTTACCAACAAATCAGAAATAATTCGGTTGTAATATTCCATGGATAGTGAAATCCGGTTATCAAAGAAACCCAGATCCAGACCGATGTTGAATTCACTTGTAGTTTCCCAAGTTAACTTTTTGTTTCCTCTTTTGGTTATTGCAGTACCCATATAACCGTCATTGCCGAATACCCAGCCGGAAACTACTCCGTAAGAGTCGGTCATATAGTTCCCTATGTTTGAATTACCGGTTTGTCCGTAACTGGCTCTCAATTTACCATTAGAAAGAATGCTTGACAAAGGTTTCATGAATTCTTCATCACTGAACCTCCAGCCGGCAGACACTGAAGGGAAATATCCCCAACGGTAGTCCGGGTGGAAGTTTGATTCACCATCGGCACGAACGGTAACTGTCAGCAGATACTTTCCTAAATAAGAATAGTTTGCTCTGGCAAAGTATGAGCCTAAAGCACTTTTCCTGGCTGAGGAGTTTACATAAGGCTTAGTTCCGGCTCCGGCCTGCAGATTGTTGTAAAGAAACCCATCTGTAGAGAAGTCTTCGTTGCCGGCATATACGCTTTCTTGATTAAACTGTTGATAAGAATAACCGACTAGCGCTGTCAGGCTATGATTCCCGAAATCTTTAGTATAGTTTGCCGTCAGTTCCATGAGATAATCTATATTATCACGTTGAAGGATGTTGGCTATCCCCCCCTTTGCAGCTCCGGCTACGGTAGTGTTAGGTACATAGCTTTTGTTTTTATCATATCTGCGGTCAACTCCCAGGTTAGCTTTTAAAGTCAACCCTTTTATTGGCTCTGCTTGTAAATAGCCATTAACCAGAACTCTGTCGCTTGTTGTTTTATCAGTAACTTTGAGCAGCGATATCGGATTGGGGTATTGTGCCATATCCGGGAAGATTGAATAATCGCCATTTTCATCACGGACGGGGACACTGGGGTCGAAGCGCAAAGCTGACGAAATAATACCTGCGTTTTCAAAATCATTGTCTCCCAATGATGAGTTGTCATATTGGTTGCGACTTAAATGAAGGGAGAAACCTGTTTTGATATATTTTGATAGTTCCTGATCCAGATTGACTTTCATTGTGAACCGGTCCATTGCATTGTTTTTTACCACCCCTTTTTGTGTAAAATAGTTTAGAGAGGCTGCATATTGTGTTTTCTCAGAACCGCCTGTCAATGAAACATTGTGAGATTGCTGCATTCCGGTACGGGTTACCTCGTCCAGCCAGTCTGTGGTTTGGGCGGTTGCAATTTCTTCATCTGTATATCTGGGAGTATAAGTTTTCGAAGAAGTGTCGGTTATATAATCGGCATATATGCCTTGTCCGGTCTCTTTCAACCATTTTTCATAAAGGTACATATTTCTATGTATTCTGTATTGTTTCCCATTCAACATTTTATAGTTGTTCTTAATGGTTTGCACAGAGAGATTGCCGGAATAGGTTACTTTGGCTTTTCCGGTTTTACCTCTTTTAGTAGTAATGATAATAACGCCATGTCCTGCACGTGAGCCGTAGATAGCTGTTGCACTGGCGTCTTTCAATACTTCAATCGACTCTATGTCATTGGGGTTGATAGACGATAATATGTTGTCAACTGTACCTGTTTTATAAAAATTCTTCTCCGAGTCGAGTGTTGAAGAGGCAGAAACCGGAAAACCGTCAATGATGAACAGGGGATCGTTTCCGGCATTGATTGAAGTTTCACCACGAATGCGGAACTTGGCTCCACCACCCACTTGGGCACTGCTTTGAGTTACCTGTAAACCGGCTGCTTTACCTGCTAATGCATGAGCAGTTGTGGAGAATGTACCTATAGGAGTGTCAGACATTTTCACTGAGGATATGGCTCCGGTAAGGTCGCGTTTTTTTTGAACGCCATAACCTACCACAACTACCTCATCCAGACTTTGTGTGTCTTCTTTCAATGTGATTTTAAAATGTGTCTGACCTTTTACTGAGACGTTTTGAGTAACATACCCCAAGTATGATATGATTAGTATGCTATTGTCGGTTACCGACAACGTAAATTTACCCTCGAAATCTGTAATGACTCCGGTTTTGGCTCCTTTCACAAGAACATTTGCTCCGATAATAGGTTCGCCAGTCTGATCAGTTACCGTCCCCGTTATTTTTCTGGTTACTTGTTTGAACAGAGCGATATGTTTATTGGATATACGATAAGATATATCTGTATTTTTAAAGAGTTCATTTAATACAGTTTCGATGTTTTTGTCTTTTATAGTGATAGAGCGTAAACTGTGTTTGTTGATTTCTTGTGTGTTATAAACAAATTTATATCCGGTTTTTTGCTCAATCGTATTAAAGATCTGTTCGTATGACGCGTTGTTGAAATTCAACGAGACAGATTGTGCTATCAGCGGATTAGTTGAAAAGAAAAAGCAGATGCAACTTATTAAGAATACGGAATAACTTTTCTTGGTAGAAAGAATAAAGTTATAGAATCTTAAATGGGTGTTTTTATGGCTAATAAATAATTTATTATTCATATTTTTGTATATTAAATATTTGATACTTGGCAGTTGTAGTGGGCTGCCGGTTAACGATTACGTTTGGGGATGTTGGCGCATTCCCAAATGTTTTTTAGGGTTCAAGAGCTGTTCATAGTATTATTTTATAGGGTTTTACAATTAATAAATATAGATTTCTCCGCGTTTTTTCTCCATTTTATATTTTGCTGAAATCTGGAGAATAGAGAGTATTTCGTCCAGAGTTTCTTTATCTTCAAACGTTGCATTAAAAGTCTTTTTGCGTATAGCCTCGTTTTCAATATGTATCTTAACGTGAAATGCCCGCTCTAATTCTTCTCCGATTTCAGCCAAAGTGTTATCCTCAAAGCTAAATTTCCCTGTAATCCATGACATGACATTGTCCATGCGGATAGGAGAAATCATAATTTCACCATTTGACGGTGAATATTTAGCTTCTTGGTTGGGCATAAGAATTTTGGCAGATTTAGAAGATTGCCCTTTTTCATATAAAGCCACTTTTCCTTCAAGTAAGGATATTCTTATTTCATCATTGTATGTATCTGTCATTACATTAAAAGAGGTTCCCAATACTTCGACCTGCAATTTCCCAATATCTACAATAAAGGGATGATTCTTGTCTTTGCGAACTTGGAAAAAAGCTTCTCCCGAAATACTGACTTTCCTGTTTACATCCTCAAAAGAACGGGGGTAAACAAGGCGGGCATTGGCATTAAGCCATACAGTACTGCTATCCGGAAGTACAATCTTTGTTTTTGCATCCGGAACTGCTGCGACTTCATACCATACTAATTCCGGACGGCTTAAGTCAATAAAGTGAAAGGCTGAAACAACCAAAAGAGCAAAAGAGGCAGCAATGGAAAACCACTTCCATGCCGGAGAGATATTCTTACTTAACGATATTACCGGAGTGTTAATCCGTTCTTGTAGTCGTTTGTAGTTCGAAATAGTGTCATACTCCGGTAGTTTGAAGCGAAGACGATTAATTAAATCATCAACCTTAGGGTCTTTTATGTTATAATCTTCTTTCATTGTGCTGTTTTTATATATAGATGACAGCAACAAATAAAAACTACGGGTTTATACTTGATTATTTTTTATATATTCCTACATTTGCCAAGCGTATACGGGAGCAATGTATATTTAAACCCTAAAGTCTATCTAAAATATGTAAAATGAAATGAATCCGGAAGGTTTACTAAATAAGATCATCACCGGTGATGAAAATGCTTTGCGGCAATTGTTTGAACAATATTCGCAAAGATTGTATCATGTGGCTTATTACTATTTACAAGCAAAGGAACCGGCTGAGGAGGCTGTGCTGGATGTATTTACGACTGTTTGGAAGAAAAGGGAATCTTTAGGGCATATCAAAACTATTGAGCAATACTTATATACATCTACCAAAAATCAGGCACTTCATTATCTTCGCCGAAATTACTCTCCTGATAAAACGTATGTTTCTTTATATGAAGTGGAGTTAATACCTGAAAGTAATGATCCTGAAAGTCTTATGGAAGATAATGAATATGAGTTGCTTATTCAGGAAGCTATAAATTCATTACCTCCTAAATGTAAAGAAGTATTTAGGCTAGTACTGTCGGATAAGTTAAAAAACAGAGAGATAGCAGAATTATTATCCATAAGTGAAAGTACGGTGAATGAACACATCGCTTTGGCATATAAACGTATTACTTTGTATGTAAAGAAGCGATATAAATAGTACTTTATATATTTTCTTACTCAAACTGACCCGATAAAATGGATCAATGAATAACCCTGAGGGTTAAATATATAAATTGTTATCTTTGTCTCCAA
>OGYJ01001784.1_pt1 | contig 16313 bp, 9 predicted proteins | sample 1576531 | NCBI WGS metagenome assembly OGYJ01 (sample SAMEA3541574, study PRJEB24748) | human gut metagenome | biome: human gut; feature: human-associated habitat; material: faeces | place: China | collected 2012 | reverse complement strand
CTTTGCGGCAATTAATAATAACAGTAAAAACAATAAATTTATATACAATGGGATTTAATGAATTTTTAAGTTCAATATTCGGCAATAAGTCGACTCGTGATATGAAAGAAATCCAGCCTTGGGTAGAAAAGATAAAGGCTGCTTATCCGGATGTTGAAAAACTAAGCCACGATGAACTTCGTGCCAAAACTCAGGAACTTAAAAAATATATTTATGATTCGGCTTCCGAAGAACGTGCCAAGATTGAGGAATTGAAAGCGAAAGTGGAAGCTACCGAATTGGAGGACAGAGAAGATTTATTTACTCAGATAGATAAATTAGAGAAGGACATACTTGAAAAGTATGAAAAAGCATTGGAGGATGTACTTCCCGTGGCTTTCTCTATCGTAAAGGAAACAGCCAGACGTTTTACGGAAAATGCCGAAATCGTAGTTACCGCTACGGACTTTGACCGTCACCTGGCTGCAACAAAAGACTTTGTACGCATCGAAGGCGACAAGGCCATCTATCAGAACCACTGGATAGCCGGCGGTAACGACACGGTATGGAACATGGTTCACTACGACGTACAGCTCTTCGGTGGTGTCGTTCTGCACAAAGGTAAGATTGCGGAAATGGCAACCGGTGAAGGTAAAACTCTCGTTGCTACCCTTCCGGTATTCCTGAACGCGCTGACCGGAAACGGTGTGCATGTAGTAACCGTGAATGATTACCTTGCCAAACGTGACTCCGAATGGATGGGACCGCTTTATATGTTCCACGGTTTGAGCGTAGATTGCATCGACCGCCATCAGCCGAACTCCGACGCCCGTCGTCAGGCATACCTTGCCGACATCACGTTCGGTACCAACAATGAATTCGGTTTCGACTACCTGCGTGACAACATGGCTATCAGCCCGAAAGACCTTGTACAACGTCAGCACAATTATGCCATCGTCGATGAGGTCGACTCGGTATTGATTGACGACGCACGTACTCCGTTGATTATCTCCGGTCCTGTACCCAAAGGCGATGACCAGTTGTTCGAGCAACTCCGTCCGCTAGTGGAACGTCTGGTAGAGGCACAAAAGGTACTGGCTACCAAATATCTTTCCGAAGCAAAAAAACTGATCGCATCCAACGATAAGAAAGAGGTGGAAGAAGGATTCCTCGCTTTATACCGCAGCCACAAGGCATTGCCGAAAAACAAGGCTTTGATTAAGTTCCTTAGTGAACAAGGTATCAAGGCAGGTATGCTCAAGACGGAAGAGATCTACATGGAACAGAACAACAAGCGTATGCATGAAGTGACTGATCCGCTGTACTTCGTAATCGACGAAAAACTGAATAGCGTAGACCTGACAGATAAGGGTGTAGACCTGATTACCGGTAACTCTGAAGACCCGACATTGTTCGTTCTTCCGGACATCGCCGGACAACTTTCGGAATTGGAAAACCTGAATCTAACCAACGAACAACTGCTTGAAAAGAAAGATGAACTTCTGACAAACTATGCCATCAAATCGGAACGTGTACACACCATCAACCAGCTGTTGAAGGCTTACACCATGTTCGAGAAAGATGATGAATATGTAGTGATCGACGGACAGGTGAAGATTGTAGACGAGCAGACAGGCCGTATCATGGAAGGTCGTCGCTACTCTGACGGATTGCACCAGGCTATCGAAGCCAAGGAACGTGTGAAAGTGGAAGCTGCTACGCAGACCTTTGCAACAATTACTTTGCAAAACTACTTCCGTATGTATCACAAACTGTCCGGTATGACCGGTACTGCTGAAACGGAAGCAGGCGAACTTTGGGATATCTACAAATTGGACGTAGTCGTGATCCCGACCAACCGTCCGATTGCAAGAAAGGATATGAACGACCGCGTTTACAAGACGAAACGCGAAAAGTATAAAGCTGTTATCGAGGAAATCGAAAAATTGGTTCAAGCAGGACGTCCGGTATTGGTGGGTACTACTTCGGTAGAAATCTCCGAAATGTTGAGCAAGATGCTTACCATGCGTAAGATTGAGCACAAGGTATTGAACGCCAAACTGCACCAGAAAGAAGCGGACATCGTTGCTACCGCCGGTTTAAGCGGAACAGTAACCATTGCTACCAATATGGCTGGTCGTGGTACCGACATCAAGTTAAGTCCGGAAGTGAAAGCTGCGGGCGGTTTGGCAATTATCGGTACGGAACGTCACGAATCCCGTCGTGTAGACCGCCAGTTGCGTGGTCGTGCAGGACGTCAGGGTGACCCGGGTTCTTCTGTATTCTTCGTGTCACTGGAAGACGACTTGATGCGTCTGTTCTCCTCCGACCGTATCGCCAGCGTAATGGACAGGCTCGGTTTCCAGGAAGGTGAAATGATTGAGCACAAGATGATTTCCAACTCTATCGAACGTGCACAGAAGAAGGTAGAAGAAAACAACTTCGGTATCCGTAAACGCCTGTTGGAATATGACGACGTGATGAACAAGCAACGTACGGTTGTCTATACGAAACGCCGCCATGCTTTAATGGGCGAACGTATCGGTATGGATATTGTGAACATGATTTGGGACCGTTGCGCCAACGCTATCGAGAACAACGACTACGAAGGTTGCCAAATGGAACTGCTTCAGACGTTGGCTATGGAAACTCCGTTCACCGAAGAAGAATTCCGCAACGAGAAGAAAGAGAAACTGGCTGAAAAGACATTCGGCATTGCCATGGAGAACTTCAAACGTAAGACTGAACGCCTGGCACAGATTGCCAATCCGGTTATCAAACAGGTATATGAGAACCAGGGACACATGTACGAGAACATCCTGATTCCTATCACGGACGGTAAACGTATGTACAATATCTCTTGTAACCTGAAAGCTGCTTACGAATCCGAATCCAAAGAGGTAGTAAAAGCATTTGAAAAGTCAATCCTGCTGCACGTTATCGACGAAGCATGGAAAGAGAACCTGCGCGAACTGGATGAACTGAAACACTCTGTACAGAATGCAAGCTACGAGCAGAAAGACCCGTTGTTGATTTACAAACTGGAATCTGTAACGTTGTTTGACTCAATGGTGAATAAGATTAACAATCAGACTGTTTCTATCTTGATGCGCGGACAAATTCCTGTACAGGAAGCTCCGGATGAACAGGCTGCCCGTCGTGTAGAAGTACGCCAGGCTGCACCGGAACAGCGTCAGGACATGAGCAAGTATCGTGAGAACAAGCAGGACCTGAGTGATCCGAATCAGCAGGCTGCTGCCAGTCAGGATACGCGCGAGCAACAGAGACGTGAACCGATTCGTGCCGAAAAGACCGTAGGACGTAATGATCCCTGTCCATGCGGAAGCGGCAAGAAGTATAAAAACTGTCACGGAAAGAACGTTTGATAAAGAAGAGTTCAAGTAGTTAATTAGTCCTAACTACTTTACTAAATAATAAAGGCTGCCTGACAAGTCAGTAGTATCTGCAATTCCCCTCCTTCGGGAAGAAGGGGTGGCTGAAAGCCGGGGTGGTAGGTGGATACACAATGCTGATAATAATAGACTTATATATTCACCTACCACCTCCCCCTACGGGGACTCCTCCTTCCCGAAGGAGGAGAGTTTTAGATACTATCGACTTGTCAGGCGGCCTCTTTCTTTTATTCGTGTAAAATAGTACTTTTGTTCAAACTACTAAATGAATCAAACTATGGCAAAATCTTATTCACTGGCATTCATCTCTCTGTTCCTGTTGCTATTCAACAGTTGCCAGAGCATCGAACAGATTTCCATTGATTATCTGCAACCCGCCGACTTGAGTTTTCCACCCCAGCTCCGCAAGGTAGCTGTTGTGAATAACACCAGCGATGCACCGGATAACAAATTGATTACAGAAGTACAGAAAACGAAGGAAAACGTTCCGGAAGTAAGTCGCGCCACAGCCTATGCCAACGGTGATCCCAAGATTGCTGCCGAATCATTGGCTGAAGAAATAGCCCACCAGAATTACTTTGATGAAGTTGTCATTTGTGACTCCGCCTTACGTGCCAATGACAAGTTAGCGCGTGAAAATATGCTAAGTCAAGAGGAAGTCAGCCAGTTAGCTTCCGATTTAGGAGTTGATTTTATTATTGCATTAGAGAATCTGCAATTCAAAGCAACCAAGACCATTCGTTATCTACCCGATTTCAATTGTTATCAGGGAGCTATGGATGTAAAAGTATATCCCACAGTACGGGTTTATGTGCCGGGACGAAGCAAGCCCATGACCACCCTTCACCCTAATGACAGTATCTTTTGGGAAGATTTCGGAGGTTCGGTCACAGAAGCGGCTGCCCGTATCATCCCCGAAAGGGAAATGTTGAAAGAAGCTGCGGAATTTGCAGGAACAGTTCCGGTAAAGCATCTGGTTCCGATATGGAAAACAGGAAAACGGTATTTATACACCGGCGGTTCGGTTCAGATGCGCGATGCAGCTATCTACGTCCGCGAAAATTCATGGGATAATGCATTCGAACTTTGGCATCAGGCTTTCGAAGGAACCAAGAACACAAAGAAGCAGATGAGGGCCGCCTTCAATATTGCCGTGTATTATGAGACGAAAGATAGTCTGTCTCAAGCAGTGAAATGGGCGGAAAAGGCACAGCAACTAGCCAAGAAGATAGAGAAAAAGAATGTTGTCAACAATGTCAAAGCGAGTATTGACGATGTGCCGAATTATTACCTCACCAGCCTCTATTTGGCCGAATTGAAGGAGAGAAATGCTCAAATATCCAAATTAAAGATGCAAATGAGCCGATTTAATGATGATTTTTAAGGAAATCATGTATCAAATCTTATTTTTTTTATACCTTTGAACTGACAAAAAGAAGGAACCTATGAAACTGAGCCAACAATCATTATCTATCATCGAATCGGCTATCCAAAAGGCAGTCGGCAAATATGTATGCAATTGTGAACAGACAGTCGTAACCGATATTCATCTGCAACCTGACCAGACGTCAGGGCAACTGAATATTTACAACGATGATGATGAAGAACTAGCAAACGTCATGGTGGAAGAATGGGCAACATACGACGGCGATGATTTCCTCGAAAATATTGAGCCCGGCTTACGTAGTATCCTTTGCAGAATGAAAGATGCAGGTGACTTCGACAAGGTGACTATCCTGAAACCTTATTCGTTTGTACTGGTGGATGAGGACAAAGAAACGGTAACTGAACTATTGTTGGTAGACGACGATACGATGCTGGTGAATGACGAGCTACTGAAAGGATTGGATAAAGAGTTGGATGATTTTCTGAAAGAGTTGCTGGAAAAGTAAAATCTAATATATGGCAATAAAAAAGATTCTGTTATTATAACAAGGCAAATGTAGAAGCGGCTGTACAAAGGCAATTCAACGGTTCGGACGAAGTAAACAAGTTGATGTGGATTCTACAAGAATAAAAAAGAACGGCATGAAACTAAATTTTTATATACTACTCTTATGCCTTAGCAGCATAGGAATAACAAGTTGGGGTCGCAATGCGACCCCAACCTCTCATCTCACCGTCCTGCAACTCAACATCTGGCAGGAAGGAAGCATCGTAGAAGGAGGATTTGAAGCCATAGCCGATGAAGTGGCACAAGTTGATGCCGATATCGTTTTTTTCAGTGAAGTCCGCAACTACAATGGCACCTGCTTTATATCCCGCATCATTGAGGCACTTAAGAAACGTGGAAAAACTTACTATGGAGAACATAACCCTCTGGATGTAGGCATTTTATCCAAATACAATATAAGTCAGCAGGAGATTATCTATCCAAAGGACAGCGGTTGCGGCTCTATCCTGAAAGCAACTATCGGCATAGCCGGACATACTATTGCCGTTTATTCCGCCCACTTAGATTATAAGAATTATGCTTGTTACTTACCTCGTGGTTACAATGGAAGTACTTGGAAGAAAATGACACAACCTGTTCATAATGCGGATTCCATTTTAGCGGCCAACCGGATCGCCTTTCGCGAAGAAGCCATTGAAGTATTCATCGAAAACGCACGGCAAGACATTGCCGAAGGAGCCATTGTTCTATTAGGAGGAGATTTCAACGAACCTTCTCACCTCGACTGGCAAGAAGATACAAAAGACCTATGGGACCATAATGGGGTAGTTATCAATTGGGACTGTTCAAGTATACTCTGCAAAGAAGGATTCAAGGACATATATCGGACTCTATATCCTAACCCGGTCACTCACCCGGGATTCACTTTTCCTTCCGACAACGACAAGATGCCTGTCAGCAAATTAACTTGGGCACCCGATGCGGACGAAAGAGACCGGATTGATTTTATTTACTTTTATCCTAATCAGGACATTACACCGATATCCTCTATGATTCTCGGTCCGTCCCGTTCCATTGTCAAAAGTCAGCGCATAGAAGAGAATACAGAAGACAACTTCATCACCCCCAAAGGCATATGGCCTTCTGACCATAAAGGAGTAATAGCCACTTTCAGGATATCTCCCCAATAGAACAGACTTTTCCAGCTTAGAGCCGTATTATGGGGAGATACTGCTGATCTGTCGGACAGCTCCTCTTTTTATTACTTCTATATTACTAGTTTATCGGACATATAGATCCAATGTGTTGGACATATATAATCAACGCGTTGGGCATATAGATCCAATACGCTGGACATATAGATTCAGCATCTCATCCATAACAGCCTGATTACCCGCCCGTTAAACCCGGTAGACAAATTGCTGTTACTTTATTTATTTTCGTCCATAGTTGAAACAAATTCTTCGACTTTTGAAAAGCAGCGCTTTAGGTAGGCTAAAGCTATGCTTTACACACTCTAAAGCGCCGCTTTAGAGTTCAAAAAAGGACACTACATGGAAGTAAAAAGTACAGAGTGAAGAAGTGAAGGACGCTTTCAATCGTTTCTCCTTCTCTCCTTCACCCTGTATCTATTTATTCATCGGCAGTCCAACACGAAGATGAACCTGATGAACCCTCAATAAGAGTATAAAAATAAAATTGCTATTATCTCATACTTTTGAATCAATACTCATGAGCCTTTTCCGCCCAAGCTTTCTCCATACCATAGAAATTAATCACTTCACCGCTAGCTTTGCCTTCCAACTCCTGTTGTTTCTGCTCAAAGAAAGTTTTCCAACGCAGATAATACAAATCTTTCAAAAGACCACTCCATTCACGATGAGAATAATCATGCAAACCTCCCTGATTGGAAGCGATACTATCACCCCAGACTGTGATTAATGCAGATGCATTCCATTCATAGAGTTTCTTTTCCGCGTCCGTATTGCCCAAAGAACGTGCGGCAGTCAGCCAAGAAGATACGGAGAATTCTTTCCGGGTAGACAATAAACTATCTTGCGACAAAATGAGTTCAAGGAACTGCTGCGTCTGCTTCCGGAAATTCTCTTTGTCTTTACGGTCATAACTTTGGGATATTTCATCGAGCAATGCATTGCCTTTATCAGCATTACTCTGACGTACGATATCCACCAAGTCATATTCAAAATTATTGTTGCCTTTATATTGTTCAGCCACAGAGAGCATTAAGTCCGCTGCTTTCGAAGTAGAATCAGGCGAATAGAACAGTTTGGAATATCCCCATGTAGACGTTCTGTCCAAATGGAAACCCGGACGGGCACACAATAAGGATTCCACCGTTCCCTCACCCTGATAATTCTTGGGAGCATTATAAACCGTATGTTCCAATGCTCTCCATGCTTCCATAACTTCCGGTGACAGTTCACCACCATAACGGGCTTTCAGATATCCTTGCAACCATGTATCCGGCGAGAAACGTTCCGCACGCCACGGCAACTCATACAACAATTCAAACATCACCGGATTATTCTCAATACCTTCGGGAGTAGCACCTACTCCACGCAATGTTTTCCCATTTGCATGTGTACACGCATCGTAATATCCGTTCACCAACTGATTCATTCGTCCATGCAAACCGACATTTCCTCCGAAGTTCAACAACATACAATAAAGCCAGTCATGCTTGCCAAAGCCTTTCTCACGATACCACATCGAATCCGGATCCCCCCATTGAGGAAGTCTTTCGCTATACAAATCCAGCACCAACATATCTCCGGCATTCAACACATCAACCATAGCCGGACGCGGATTTGCCTGCCATGCCTGAATGACCCAAACAGCTTCCGGATTGGCTTTCTTCATGGCTTTCATTATAGAAGTTCCGGCCTTCGCCAAGTCTACCCCTTCTGTGTTGCCTCCCTCATGGAATGGGTCCATACTATAATATTTAGCTTTTCCGTAAAGTTTCTCCAATTCTTCGTAGTACATAGCCGCAAAAGAATCGAAATGCTCGTCTTCCGAAGAAAGGAAGGCCGGACGAGGGAAACCGCACCACTTGCCGGGGTCGGCAATCTGATAACCTAGTTTCTCACCGATATTACGGGGAACCATTCCTGCATAACCCGGAAATACGGGTTCAATTCCCAGTTCCCGCATACGGGATACGATCTTCTTTTGAAGTGCTTCTTGTTGCTGATACCAACTGTCAGGATTGGGTCCGCCCCACCCTTCCAGATTGTTCATCTGCCACCAGGCCATAAATGCCGGACCGGAGATAAATTCATTGATTTCTTCCGTTGTGTATCCGACACGTTTCAGCAGATTATACCAGACTACTTCCATTCCGGTTATGCTCAAAGGCATATTAATGCCATGCAATGCCATCCAGTCAATCTCCTTCTCCCAACGTTCCCAATCCCAGAAAGCCATTGAGTAGGAATAAGTACAATAATTCAGATAATAACGGTTTTGCATAGCTGTCTCCTGACGGATTTTCCCCGTGGGAAGAGGGAGCACTTCCGGCAACTTTTGTGACGGGTTATTCCAGGAAAGATGAATACCGGCTACATACTTCAGATACCAGTTCAGTCCTGTTGCCAATGACAGATCGGAATTTCCGACTATCAGGACTTTACCGTCTTCGGCAGTTATTTCAAAGTAATCCTTAGACACATCGTCTTTTTCCGGTGTCATCCGAAAAAGGATTCGATCTTTCGAGGTTCCTTCCGTTACACGTTCTGCCAAAGAATTTACCGGTAACTGCTTCGGTTGGCAGCTACAAAACAAAGTCACTCCAAATAATAAGGTTATCAAAATACGTATGTTCATAATCGTGTTTTTTAGATTTGCCAAAGATAGTAAATAGAAATCAAATTTCTTACTACCTGTACACTTTAATCAATGAAACAAGAAGAATTGCGGGCGACCGTATACGTTTATCTCTTTTACCTTCCCTGACAAAAAAGCACCTTTACGTACTTTGAAGCGAAGGGCTGATATTTTATAGATTTCCTTTATGTCCACAATGATACGGTGCGGCTGTCCGGGTTCCGTTGCCGGATCTGTATGCCAGAATGAAGAAATATCTCCGTCGAACAAGTTCTCCGCTACACCCAGATTCTTATCTGCCTGCTCGCTGCTTACGTAAACAACTTCCCATTTGGTCTTATCAATCGGTTGTCCCTTATCGTCCAACAAATCAACCTCTGAAATACACGCCTGATTGTCTTCCGTATAAGAAGAAAGCGTTTCGATGCAAAAATGACGCAGAGTGCGCACAACCGGTAAATCAACTTGCTGCCAATCGTTTGTCTCCGCCAAAGTGGTGTTCAGAAGAATATCTCCTTCTTCGAGAATCGGACTGCCTGTTTGATTGCGTTGCTGTTTCTCCGGCTTGTTTTTATCAATACCCAAACTGTCGAGAATCGGCTTGTCCAATCCCTGCAAGTTCCTCTTTCCCGTATCCTCCATTTCGAAAACAACAATCTCATTCTCACCTTTTTTCAACCAGGGAGCAGGTATATAAAGAGTTTGTTGCGGACCGATATTCCAGAAACGTCCCAACGATTTACCGTTTACCCAGACAGCTCCTTTACCCCATTGGCTCATATCGACAAAGCAATCGCCTTGCTGTTCGATAATGAATGTCCCTCTATGAAATGCCGGAACGCCTTTGATTTCTTGTCCGAAAGACAAGGAAGATACTTCTTCCTTATAAAGAGGAAGCGGTGTGATTGACCACCCTGTCAATTTCTCATTCCCCCAAAGCACCTGACTTGTAATTCCTTTACGGTTAAAAAGAATATCGGGACCATAATTGACCCGTCCGGTATTTTCAACCAGAATCTCAAGTGTGGCGGGAACTTTATGAATATCCAATGTCGTGCTATTCTGATTATAACGACGGTCAAGGCTGGCTACTTGTTTACCGTCCACCAGAATAACGGCATAATCACGCAAATCCTGAATAATCAATTTCTGTTTTCCCGGTGTCTTAATGGTAGTCTGATAGTGGATATATCCGAAATCGGCTCCTACATCTTCCATGGATAAAACATCTTCCGATTGTATAGTCTGATGAAATGCCGTAGTTAACGGAGCACTTTCTTTCAGCTCGACCGTCGCAAAGGTTGTGGTCGGATTATCGGCAGGCACTTCCGGCAACTGTGTTCCCTCCGGCAGGTATTTCTGAATGATCTCCCGGAAAGCATGATATTTCGGATAGCAGTTGCCCCATTCTCCAAGCGGAGCGTCATAATCGTAGCTGGTAGGTTGGGGACGGAATCCTCCGCTGGTATTGGCACCGTTCATATACCAGAAATTTGTTCCGCCGTGGAACATATACATACTGACAGATACGCCATGTCCCAACATCCAATCCAGTTGTTCGGCAGGACGCTCGTAGGCAACAGAAGAATGACGTTTCCCCCATTCATCAAACCAAGCCGGATAGAACTCCGCCACAAAGTACGGACCGCCCGGATGATATTTATCCACGATTTTAAATATATCTTCGCCGAACACGCCGTTCAAAGTAGGCAATGCACCGGCAATATGTCCGGCTTCCACCTGCCCACCGCCGTCGCAAGTAAACAACGGAACATTGAATCCGGCTTCTTGAAGCATATCACGGATAGCAGCAAGGTATTCTTTGTCGGCCGCATACGAACCGTATTCGTTTTCCACCTGTACCATGATAATATTACCGCCGTTGTTGATAGTCAGAGGGGCCAGTTGCTTGCCAAGTTCCTTGATATATCGTTCGCAATAAGACATGAAACGCGGGTCCTTACTGCGATAAGTCAAGTCCTTTTCTTTCAGGAGCCACGAAGGATAACCTCCGAAATCCCATTCCGCACACACGTATGGCCCGGGACGAAGAATGACATACAGCCCTTCTTCCTGTGCAATACGTACAAACTCGGCAATATCCGCTTGTCCGCTGAAATCAAATACTCCGGGTTGCCGTTCGTGGAAGTTCCAGAATACATAAGCAGACACGGTGTTCAACCCCATTGCACGCGCTCGGTGCAGACGGTCACGCCAATACTCGTGCGGAATACGGGGATAATGCATTTCTCCGCATATCAATTGCACATCTTTCCCGTTAATATTAAAAGTACCATTTTCTATTTTAACCTGTTCCCTGGGGGAGGAACAGGCTGAAATAAAAAATGATACAATTAAGTTAAGCATAATAAATACGTTGCTTCTACTTTTATTCATCTTTATTCAAATTATATCATAAGTATTGAATGTTCCGGGGGCTTCTTCAAATTTGGTGGTTATTTAGCAAGTCGGTGGTATCTCCATTCCCCTCCTTCGGGAAGGAGAATGGAGGATACTATCGACTATAAACTAGCAAATCATTATTTTACAAATTCACCTTACCGACAAATTTAAAGAGTAATCTGCTCCGACTTGCCCACAAGATATCGGTTTGTCCCGGCCGAAGCATTCATCAATCCGTATCAGAATGTAACTTCACCGAAAATATTCACTGCATATTTTCCTGCGTCATCATACCAATGAGTGAGTTTCTCCGTCGGAGCAAACTTGATGGCGTAAGCCGGATTGTATTTCAAATCGGCCACTTTCTCCGGCATCCAGATTCCAACTTTGTATGTCCCGCTCAATCCGGCAGTTGCACTTCCTTTTATAACATACTTCGCTACCTGATTCGGTTCTTCATTTGTAGAAGGAATCCATGTTTTAGGATCAACATCCAGCTTTATTTCTTTAGCTACCTGACCGTCTCCGGAAACCAGCACAAGATATACTTCTTTCGGATTAATCACCGTAGCAAAACCGGTATTAGTTATCGTCAGATTATATTCCAAGTTTCCGTTTTTCGCCTCCACTGTCGATTCGCTTTGCAGATTCAACCGGTATCCCAAATGGTCACGTACAAATTCATAGAATGAACGGACAACCTCATTTCCTTCAGCGTCTTTAAAATAACTCTCATCAAAGAGAATGTTATTATCATTCAGCAAAGAAGGATATACTTTTACTTGTTTCCAACTCATGATATTCAAATCAAAATTCTGCGTTATATCAAAAGCCGAATAACGGTGTTCACGCAAAATACGCAATGACTTCATCGGAGTAATTAGTGCAGCCAAACCCCATTCGGTATCTTCATTATAAGGAATCTCACCACTCATATAGAAATTATTCGCTTTTACCTCCCCGGTTATTTGTTTATAATCATCCGTATTGGGAACAAAGTCATTGCCCGGCGCATGAGAATGTTCACCGGCTGTAAAGTAATCGTTCGCATATCCGATACGTCCGCGGTATTCTTCCTGCTCCAATGTCAATGCTTTCTTATGACTCGGGTAACGCATTTCTACACAATATGGAACAGGCAAAGCTCTTAACAGTGCACTGACAATTGCATTCTTCGCATCCTGATCATTTGCCAACGGCGATGTATGCCACTCTCCCCAAGCACCAATAAAACCAACTTGCACCGTAGCAATCTGACCGATATATTCATTCAACAAAGGTGTCAATTGTTCAATATGCCTAAGAATCCATTGTTTAGATTCACCGCCGGACGTATTAAGCCCCGCATGATTGTATGCAAAACGAAGAATGGCTTTATATCCCTGCGCTTTCATCAACTCAAACACCTTGCGGATATTATTCAAAGCCTCATCATCAAGATCTTTACTCACCCATTTGGTCAGATAGATATATTGCTGCACAAGAGTCAGATTATCGTCTTTCGCATCAAACTGCTCTATTTTCTTTTTATACAAATCCTCACCATATACTTCATAATCATTATATGGACTTTTCATCTCATCAGCCAGCAAATTACATTCAAGATGAAAGCCTCTATCAGGATTTCTCAACGACTCGATATGAACAATTTTACCTACAACTTCCGGAGTTTCCGGTTCATTCGTACCTTCTTCCTCTCCATACTGTCCTGCATACACATCTATCGTATCAGAACAAAAGCTACACATAATACCTAATAATAAGGTAGATAATATGGTCATAGTTTTCTTTATATTGATTAACATGATTGATCTATTTTTAATTTTCACCTGATTAATTTTCATTGAAGATAAAACGTGCAGGAGCCCCTGTTGTCCAAGGAGTCCACAATGTTGCTCCGCCATCATGAAGCATACATCCATGCTCTGTATTATCAGTCACCAACAAATAGCAATACTGTCCGGTGTGATTATTAATATTCGGTTCTACCCATTGACCGGAAGCACACAAATTAAATTTCCAGTCATTCAAATGAGTCTGTCCTTTCACTGACTCATAATAATCAGGGTCTTTCAAAACATTCCATTGACCTTCAGCTGTTCCCGCTTCGGCAAACAGGTTCTTATACTCCTGCATAGTCGGTAAGCGCCAACCCGTAGGAGCTATTTTGTCACGAATGTCATAATGATAATGAACTCCGTATGCTTTCACTCTGCCTTCTCCAAAAGATTCCGGCGTATTCTTATAATTATTTGACTCAATATCAGTTCCGTCAGGATACTTGGTCGTCCTCAAATTATCTGCCAGCCAAACCAGTGAAGTTCCGTCGCTATAAGAAATACGGGCAACCCGATAGGTTATCTTCTCATCACCGCGAACATCAATGAAACGCATCATTTCCGTCATATTTAGTACTCCGGAAGAACGTGACACCAGTTGCCCGTCATCAGTCTTCACATTCCAATATATAGCGTTGGATGTCCAACGTTTAATAGAAAGTTGGTCGAGCAAGGTCTGAAGTTGCTCGTGTGTCAGAGAAGACTTACCTTTTACAATCCCTACACTTTGCTCGGCTACAGTCTGTTTCATTTCAGGATCAAGTGACAGACAGAGTGAATATGAGGTTGATTCAGGCCTTCCTTCCGTATCCCATTCAAACTGTACGGCAGTTTCTGGTTTATCTTCAGCCAAAGCAATCTCAGTCATATCCTCAGGTTGTAACAACTTGGTAGACATACGTTTCACATGAATCGTATGCACATCCGACGCAGCAGCCGTAGTATTGCCAGTCTCTTTAACAGTCCAATACAACAGCGCTTCTTGACCGGCCTTTATTCCCAACTGAGAGAAATACTGATCGGCTGCCAATACGGACAAAGTAAAAGAGGTCGATTTACCAGCGTCAATCTTCACCGGCTTTTTGAAATCTCTGGTAGCACAAAGAATCAGTTTGGCACCTTTCTCCAATGCCTTATCCCATGAGAAACTATATTCATCGATTGACAAATCATTCAAGTCAATTTTCGTTCCATCCTGAGGCGCACTCAGGTAAATATCCGACATAGGAATAATTACATTATACTTGTCCTCTTTACATCCGGCAAGTAATAAAATACCTAATAGAGTATATAATAAATGTTTCATAATACTATCCATTTTTAGTAACCGGGGTTTTGAATTATAAGACCTTGTCCTTCAGTAATCAAATGAGTAGGTAACGGAAACTTCTCATATTTATATTGCCCGTCTACCTTCGTTTCGATTTTACCAGTCGGCTGACCTGCAAATCTTGCTTTAGCAAGTGCCGCTTCTATGAATTTTCCGTGACGAATCAAATCCTGTCGACGTACACCTTCAAAATAGAACTCATGTCCACGTTCTTCCAACAATTTATCAAGGAAATCTTCCACTGAAGCGAAATCACTCAATTGATAAGCTTTCAGTCCGCCATGGGTAACACGTACTTGATTCAATAACCCGACAGCTTCCTGAGTTATGCTATTTCCATTGCGGACAATAGCTTCTGAAAGTAAAGTCAATACGTCTGCATAACGGTAGATTGGCATATCTATTTCACACAGTTCTCCTATCACCCCTTCGATTTTATACTTAACCGGAATTGCACCATAAAAGAGTACACCTGTTGTACCTCCGTCACGGTCAAGAGCACGACTGTGATGCACGCCTTCCGTACCAGTATATTCACCTATAATTCTTTCCCGTCTTTTGTCTTTAGGATCAAAAGATTCATAGGCAGGCCAGGATATTTTATACCCTCCCCATGCAGTCACCGCCATTCCTGCCGGAATAGGATAGTCGGATGTTAATACATGTGCAAACCACTTCTGCTCCATCACACCAGCTTCCGCTACACAAGAGAATATTACTTCCGAATTCTTTTCTCCTGATAAAGAAAACAAAGAATGATAATCATCTACCAGTTTATAACCGTATTCGGATTTAGTCAATTCACGTCCTATTTTCTCTGCTTCATCCCACTGTTTAGTCATCATATAGAATTTTAACAACAATGTGTTGGCCAATCCTTTTGTAAAACGTCCGTAATCCGTATCTTCATATTTATAAGGCAGTATGTCGGCCGCTTCCTTCAGGTTAGTAACAATGTATTCACGCATCGCTTCTTCAGACAAGCGGGGAATCACAATCTCAGCTTCCGGTTTCTGCAAAGTTTCCAAATCTGCAATAGGTATCGGACCATACATATCATACATCAGAAAAGCCAGAAAACCACGTCCACATTTTAATTCGGCCATATAACGGGCCTTCAATGTTTCATCCATATCCACGTTCTTGATACGTTCCATTGTCAAAGTCATGGAAGCCAGATATTGGGAATAGTCATACACGCGGCGATAATCTCCGTCGATATGCCAGTCATTAGCTTCATACGAATTATATACGGTAGTCCACCCCCATGTATTTTCCACATAATCGGTCACCATTTCCGAAGTCGTCACATAACCTGCCGCCACCTCAAAAATCCCCCACGGAGAAAAAACGTAATAAGCACTTGAGTTGACCAACGCATTTACATCTTCAGCATTCTGCGGAAACATTCCCGGATTTATTTTATTATAAACTTCCTGTTCCAGCGTGCAAGACGATATGAGGAACAAAAGAGTTGCTATTACAGTATAAATTGTCTTTTTCATATTCATAACTTATTAGAAAGATATTGATACACCAAAATTATAAGAGGTCACATTCGGATATGCATAAGTTCCGTTATCCGTTTCAGGATCCAGCCCTGTCCAATT
>OGYJ01001774.1_pt1 | contig 16383 bp, 24 predicted proteins | sample 1576531 | NCBI WGS metagenome assembly OGYJ01 (sample SAMEA3541574, study PRJEB24748) | human gut metagenome | biome: human gut; feature: human-associated habitat; material: faeces | place: China | collected 2012 | reverse complement strand
CCCACGTCGACATAAAATAAAACGATATTTAGAACATTTCCCCATTCATTTTGCGGCGCAAACGGAAATTAGTGAACTCGTATAAAATATTTCAAAAATACGCTTGACATTTCTATAAGCGTGTGATATTATATAATTACAGAAAGGGAAGAACCCTTAGATAAAAGGAGGAAAAGAAAAATGATGGAAAGAAATTATAAATTGATGGTGTCTGTTTTGGATTGTTTTGACACGAATTATAAAGAGTTTGACAAAGTGGTTTTTAACGCTGCTGATGGATATACTATTCATAATGTAATTGAGGTTGAAAAGTTTTATTTGTCAGTTAATGCTGTGGGTGATGTTATTATTTATTCATCCGGGCGCAAGAAACCTATAATTGAATCGGTAATCTGGTTGCATATTGAATCAGACCAAAAAAAGATAATGCAGATAACCAGAACTTTAGCAAAATTGAATATCATTTAAGGAGGACAAGAAAATGAAAAAGTACGAATACCTAGTGAATGAGTTGGCAAACGTCAAATCATCAATAGAGTATATTAAAGTGTTAAAATGGTTTGACGCAGAGGTATATAAAAACAATAAAGAGGAAATTGAAAAGCAGCTTGAGAAATTAGAAGAGCGCATTGGAGTATTGTTAGGTCTATTAGATGATATAATCAATGAAGAGCCTACATAAAATAGGCTTTTCATTTATAAGGAGGGCAAGAAAAAATGTCTGAAAGTCTAGCACAGCGTATTGAACAGGAACAGATCATTGACGCGAAATATGAACAACTGGCTGCTGAATATGCCAGAATCACCGGGGCAAGGAATTATATGTCAGTGATAAAACGGCGTGATCTCGAGATGTATAAAAGCAATAAAGTTCATATTGATAATGAGCTTGAAAGATTAGATATAGAAAGTGAAAGAATATTAACTGAACTTGAAAACCTAGTAAATGAAAAAAGAACCCGTTTAGAACGGGTTCTTTAATTTTATACCTTACTCTTTTTTCAGCATCCCTTTCGCAAGCAGCACCACCAATTCCGTATTCTGTTCTGCCGTTCCGGTATACTCTTCAATCCCGTTTGCCCTTGCAATCTCTTTCCGGTGTGCAAAACTGCTATCAATTCCGACCGTGTTCAAAGCAGCCACCAAACCAATTCCGGGATAGAATCTTTCTTTCTCTATTCTTTTTGACATATCGAAATTTTTACCTCCGATCTTACCGCTGCTAGTATACTGCCACAACGTAGCATTTTTACTATACTCGTCCTCTTTTGTAGTATATCTTGCATACCACAAAGGAAAATCTTTTAGTTTGCCGTGTAGCAAGTGGTTTATTAGATAATCCCGGTTAGCATAGTACCCACATTTATACCCGTAAAAGTTCATCGTCTGACAGAAGTTTGCAATCAATGTACTTCTGGAAATGCGCGTCAATGTGTTCGTATCATATCTGGACAGCTTTTCTTCTGTATCATATTCAAAGTCACACCAAACCCCCAGATTTATTTTATCTTTGTACGGTCTGATTGTCTGTTCAAACTTGATGCAATTCGCAGTGATTGTCCTGCCGGAATGAATATATACAAACCAGTAAAACCCGAGATCAAGACTGCGCTTTATGACTTCATTCGCAAAATATTTCATCCGTTCATCTTCTGTCACACCACTTCCCGCGCGAACAATAACACCAGTAATACCCGACTTGACAACAGCGTCCCAGTCTATCGGATAATTCCATTTTGACACGTCTATGATTTTACTCATGCTCTGATCTCCTTTCTAGTTCTTTTACCCTGTTCGTAATATCGTTGACTTTTGTTTCAATTATGATCAGTCTGTCATCCATGCCTGAATGCCTGTCCATTCGTTTCTCTAAAGCATCTAAACGATATTTTATTAACGAATTATTCATAATTGCGACAAGCAACGCAGATGCCAAACTACAACTAGCCGTTATAATAGACTCAATCATGGTTAGTCCTCTTTTGTAAGCTGTTTTGGAATCTGATTGATACCAACTGCGGACAACCCACTGGCAATGGAAATTGCAACAGCATCCAGCACGTTAGTAGCTCCAATATCAATTCCGGTCACAATCGCAACAACTCCGCAACCGCAGCCAATTAAAACAGACAAAACAGGCAGCCAGTTGTCTTTTACAAGCTGTGTACGTTTGGCAACCTCTACCAAACCGTAACAAATAACTGTGATAGATAAATAGGGAATAACTGTCATAATTTTGTACCTCCTTGTAATAATTTATACACGCTTTCTGATAATTTTATATACGTACTACCATTAACACGCAAGAAAACCCCGTCAAGCTGCTTTGGTGTTTTGTTAAAGAAAATTGGATTTATCAATCTGTCCCCGTTTGAAGGCAAAAACATGTCCTGCACTTTGAATAAATATCCCGGCGCTTCCGGTACGATCGGCGGGTCTGGGTCTGGTGGTTCTGGAGGGTCGGGTGGCGGGTCTGGTTTAGGGTCGATATCTTCCCCGTTATATAGTTTTTGCCAAAAATACCATCCCATTTCTCCCCTGTTTGGCTGGTTTAGATTTTTAGGGCGCTCATAGTTCCGCAAAAACATGTCGGCTAACATTTTTATCATTGCTTCCACGCTTTCGCCCGTCTGCCATTGCGTAAACTCGTAAAAGCTGTAAGGATATTTCGAAGTCGCAGCCCATTGTTTTTTGTTTGCAACCTCCCACTTTATACGCTCTAACTGTCCTGTCCCGCTGTCGTGTGGGTATCCGTTTGCATCCATCCAGCTAAAAAGCTTTGTTGCGGGGGTCCACTGTACAAGCCCAAAACCTAAGTCGGTATTCCCGGCATCTAGATTTTGCCATATTCCCGGGTTGACATGTGATTCCGCCCACATATTTCCCAACATTGCGCAGACTGCATAAGATGTCCATCTGCCTTGTACGGTGCTGCCCGCAAGGTAGTCGTAAACCTCGCGGGCATTTTCCAACGCTTCGGCAAGCGTTATCCACCTGTTGCCACTTATCATGCGTTTATACGATAAGTAAGAGCCACCTCAGCCGTACTCCATCCCTCAGCACTATTAGGACGACCAACACCAATACGCTCATCTTTGAAGTCACTCTCCGTATAAGTTACTGGCGCAGAACCCTGTTGAATTGTAGCGCTACGTGTTAAACCTTGCACATTGACAGTTCCAAAAACGTTTGACACAACCATTTTTATCAAAGTCATGTTATCAAGATTTTTATAAAAAAATGTGGCTGTTCCGGTGTTTGGTTTAGATGCTCCGACCGCTATAACTTTAAACACAACCTCCGTAGATGGTTTTGGCGCACTTTCCAGTGCCGTCACCCTACGATCAAGCTCCTGCAAAGTCGTTTTGTTTCCATCCGCCGTCTGCTTTGCTTTTGTCGCGTTCGCACTAGCCGCATTCGCAGCGTTTACAACATCGGTTGCCGCCGTCTGTGCGGCGGTTGCTTTCTGCTCTGCTCTGTTCGCAGCTTCCTGTGCTGCTGTCACGTCTCCGGTCATGCCGTCCGCAGTTTCTTTCAGCTGCGCCACCTGTTTTTTGACATCCTCGTGAACGGCTTTCAGATCTGCCTGAGCGCTCTTTACAGTTTCCACATCATTAACTGCTTCCTCAGCTGTCTGACTAGCAGTAAATAAAGCGCCGTCAATGATCTTCATATCGTTATTATAGTCGCCCAGAAAAGTTGGCTTGTCTGTGCCGATAAACTGGGATAATTTAAAATTGGCTGTTTTGTTTGTGCTACTCATTTTTTACCTCCTTTTATGCAGTCTCTAAAGCTGCAATCCTTTCCTGCAAACTTGTTATCTTTCCAGCGTTTTCACTGTTTGCATCGTTCGCAATTTTAACTGCTTCCTGTGCTGCGGTTACAAGGTCTTTAGAATTGTCAATATCTGTGACCGCTTTTTCTGCTTTTGTTTCTGCACCGCTGGCAACCTGTGTTAAAACATTCAGTGCGGGCATTACAGCCAGTAATTTACCCTGCGATAACGTGATAGTATTTTTTAATGTTTCATTTTCTTCAGTCATTTTCGTGATCTCTGTCTGGACTGTTGTCATTTCATTTTTTACACCGGATGTTTTACCTTTCAGCGATTGCAAGGCTGCATCAATCTTTTTGTTGTTTTCGTTCCAATCTCCCATGATGTCAACAGCATCTTTTTTCTGATACATTCCGAAATTGAAATACCTTGTGTGACGTGTAAACATTTATTGCACCTCCTTTTTAACTGGTAACTCCTTTAGTAAAGCGTTTTCGCAACATAAAACCCCTCTAATTGATGCAAAAGCAAAATTATCAAGAGAGGGTGTCTCTCCGGGTGCGGCTAAACCGTAAACATTAAAACGGAACTGAATAACTGTTGGCAATCCGTCTTTATATTTATTTTCCGTTTGATAATAATAAATACCATTGCCGCTGTTTGTCTCTATGCACAGCCACGCGTGCCACTCATTATCATTAGTGATTTCTACGTTGAAGCCAACTACTGCCGTCCACGTATATGGGTATGTTTCAGTTGTTGGCTTTTCTGGTGGTGTTATACTCGTTACGCATTTTTTAATAAACCCGTGTGCACTTCTTCCAATTGTCCGCACTCCAAGTCCATTACCAACGTTATAGGTATCATAATAAGTCGCGTTTTCGGTATCCCACCACAACGCATCCTTATTTTTTGCTTTGATTGCCTGACAAGTTTCTGCCATAACAGTGTCAAATTCCTGCGCGGTAAGGTGCAATTCTGCGTCCACCTGCATAACTTCGTCAAGTGCTCTGGCATGGGAAATCAGATCTCCACTTCCGGGACTGTTAACGCTTGTATCAAAAATACCGTACATTTTGCAATAGCTTTCAGCATCGAACGCACCCGCACGGATATACAATTTTTTAAAATCTTCGCAGTTCTTGTCAAAAGCTGAAAACCAAGCATCAAATTGTCCGCAAGTAATTGCCCGCACTCTTAAAACATCGTACACATTATTAACAGTGTTTCCAACTCTGTCTCTGTATCCGGTTGTCGGGTCAAAAATACGGAAACCATCTTCGTTTACTTCGTCAATTTCAAACCGCAGCTTTTCCAGCTGCTCTTCTACCCACTCTTTCAGACGCTCAACTGCAAAGTCTGTGTACTGTTCCAGATAGGCTTTTGTCTCGTCAATTTTACCATTCAGCTGCGCAACATCTTTTTCATGCGTAAGTTTGACATTGTCCACATACAGCCGTAACTCTGTTATTAAATCTTCCAGCCGCTTTACGTCTTTGGTATGTTCTGTCCAGTAATAAACGTCTTGAGTGTCAATGTATGCGCGTAATGTTTCAACAGTCTGATCGAGAGTTTTCAAAAGCTCCGCTTTTAACTCTGCCACTTTTGTGTCTGTATAGTTTTGATAATTCGTTTCTAAGTCAGTCAAAAACTGGATGATCTGATTGATGTTATAAGCAATCTTCTGCATCATTTCCAATTGGCTGATTGACGCATCCCATTCAGACGGCAAGGACAAATAAGCATTATTAAAGCATAGCTTTTCCGGCAACTTTTTATCCATCTTTTACCTCCTTTAATAGATTTTTAAGAAAAGAGTGCGGGAAACTGTGTCCGAGAATTGCCCAACTACATCCATAAGCGTCTCCCGGTATTTTAAAATCAATTCCGCCTGCGGAACGTTGTATCCGCTTTCCTTATAATTTTCTTCGTACACCTCTTTTCCGTTTGAAGATGTCGTTCCGTTCCCGCTCCCCTGATCTACTGTAATTGTAGTTGCATAATCCGCGTTTGTCAAGCGGTTTTCCGGTGTATCATCAAAAATATTTTTGTTGTTGCTTTCGCTTGTGCTTTTCCCACTTGCGGCTGTTTCTCTGTCGCCTGCGCGTGTGCTTTCCCGGCTGTAGCTCTTTAGTTTGTCCAGCTCCAATAAACTCGTTTCATAAAGTTTATTGTACACGGGCAGCCAGCGTGAAACGTTCTGATTGAATTTAAGAATAAAATATTCCGGTGTTTCGTATTCGATTTCACGCATCATATTGTCAACGCAGAACTGCTGGAAAAATGCGTTTTTAAATTCTTCATTGAAAAAATTGTTTGTGTTATACAGCATTTTAGACCGCGCTTTTTCGATTCTTTCCATAACGCTCATTTCATCTTCCAACCGGATAAACGCATATCGTTTTTCTTCCTCTGGATGCAGCGGGTTATTGTCCTGCGAATAATGATATATTATATTGCGTAGTGTTGTAGTGTGGTTACTCATTTTTGATAGTCACCTCCGGTTCATCCGTAATTTCGGCGCTGCCTTTTGAATCCGTGCTATCAATTCCTGCAATTTCCTGCGTACCCAGACTTAAACGGTTACAATTAGGATTAAAGTCTACACGGATTCCAGATAAATCTGGGAATAGTCTTTTAATTTTCTTTATTGCTTCTCTACGCATAAACAACCCGCCGTCCCGCAGTGCAAGAATATGTTCTTCGTTTGCTTCCGCTTCGGATTCTACTAAGCGTTCTTTTTTGTAAATGTTCAGGTTGTTATATCCAAGTCGGGTAAGAAATTCACTCCATATGCAATTCTTTTCTTTTTCCAGCTGTTCAAGGATGCACGGAACGGAAAGGTCAAGGACTCCTTTTGTGTCAGTAGAAAAACCGTCTGTATCATCGACAAGAACAAACGGTTTCCCGTCCTCCGCTTCATTGATGGCGCGCTTTGCACTGTTTACGTTGTCCTTATTTACAAATACTCCTTTCGGTTTCATTTGCAATCTGGTGTTAACATCTTTTGCCTTTTCAATCATTGTAAATTTCTTAGCGAAATAATAAATTTCCGGCATAAACGGTCGGAATGTTTGATCGTTAAAAATAATAGCGCTGTCTTTTTCGGTCGCCTTGTGATGGTATCCGCTGGCTGTATTGATATAGCGGGTTGTTGGTATGTTATAAATGTTAAAGCTGCCCGCTTTTGCGCAAGGTAAACACAGATACCCCATCACGTCATCCTTAAAAAAGCAAACTGCACCGTTAAAAATTAAAGCCTGTTCCAATGCGCGGGCGCTGACCGTGTCTGGAAGTCCTGTCCACGTATAACGATTGATTGCTAATAAATACAGCTGGCATACGAAATGGTCGAACGTTATACCCTCATCGAATTTTCGAACGATCTTTCCATCATAACCGATTCCGCACAGCCCCAGCGGGTCGGTTGAAAAACCAGTTCTTCCCATTGTTTCTTCCTCCTTTTTACTTTGTATTGTTTCCGTATGTTCCAACGTTGTTTTTATCATGCCACAATGTAAAGCCGTTTATAAACATATTTCGCAATGGCTGCAAAAATTCATTCGGAATGCTTCCATAAACATTTACATTGTTGCATTTAATATAATTGTACCGCGGTCTGCTATTTAAGTTCGGTACACCAAAACGACTGACCTTGTACCCGTAAACATCAAAAAACTGTTCAATCTTTTCTGCAAACTCCGGTTTTACTGTCCACCACCTGTACAAAATTTCCAGTTTCTTTGAAGCAATAAACGTTGCAAGTCCTCCACCGCTTGCACCTGTAAGGCTAACGTTTGTTTGCATCTGTCCAATGCGTTGTCTGTCCCTTTCGGAACTTTGCAATTCAGACCTTACATTTTTGTAAGCATCTATTCCGGTGGAAAGCACATTCAACGGGTCTCCGGTAAATACAGCTTGCGCCACATTTCCAACCGTGTCCCAGAAAATATTCGATCGGTTTTGTGAATGCACGAGAGTGTTTGTAGCTTCTGCCTGTGCGGTCTGTAATGGATAGGTATTATTTTGTACCGGAAAGCACGGAAAACCGCTTATATTGTTTGCATTTAAGAGAAAATCCGATTCCGCACCGCAATAGTTTTCTGTGTATAGATATAAGTTTGGAGCTGGAATAAGCGTGCCAACTACTTTCACAGACGGTATGCCGTCTGGCAAAAATTCCGGTTTTAATACGGTTCTTGCTCCGTTTGGCAACACAACTTCGATGAATGAAAATTGTGAAGTGTACAGTTTTTTATTTTTATAGGTAGGAAATTTTGACAACCAGTTTGCAAGCACACCACCTACGGGAATTACAGACGGGGCAGAACTATCTGCAATTACACCAACCGTAAATCCCATTGCCGACTGCTCCACGGTTATTGCTCCGCCGATGTTATAGGATGTTACAGCGTAAATTGCCAGTATGCTCTGCGACACCCACGGAAACGCTGATAGCGAATTCATTACAGCCGCGATAGAGCTAGTTCCGCGTCTAGGGCTTACTAAGTACGCTCTAGCACCGGACGGCAGACCAGCATACATTCCGCCTTTTGCGCCTGTGACTTTAGGCTCTTCCAGTGTTCCCGGGTCTGCTAGAATGTCTATTGCGGATATTATAACGAACTGATAATCTGTTTCCTCGTCCAATTTGTCAAGGTCAAACGTTTCTTCATGTGCAATTACATAATCGCCCACGTCAACGGGCTCTTGTACCGTGTTTGTTTTAAAATCATCATTCGCAACATGCTCTCTACTGATGTCACAGTCTCTTATAACCATGTCAAACAAAAACGTCTGGTAAACGTCTATCTCAAAATTCAAGAGGGACGTTTCCGGGTTGATATAAATAACCTGCGTTACAAAAGCATAATACCATTTTCCGCTTGCCTGATTTTTAAAACATAAGTAACACGCGTTGCCTATTTCCTCTGCGTTTACCGGGACTTTTACACCGCGATGCTCCCGAATATATTTAAAATCATTAAAAATGCGTATTGCTTTTGAACGGAAATAATTATACTGTTCATTCTTATCTGCAAAAGACAGCTGCCGCACCTGTGAAGCGTCAAGCGGAACGTCTGCGCATATCATCAGTTCATTCGCCTGCATCGCGTATACAGTTTCTAAAGCCACACTTCTAACCTCCTTTTTTGAAAAAAGGGAACGTTTCCGTTCCCTTTTATAAAATCTTTAGCCTGTGATTGTCACAGCTTTTGTTGCCTGCACGTTTGTCTGTCCTGCTACAACTGCTTTAAGCGTTAATGTTTTAGCCGTTTCGTTGGGGCTTACTTCAATTGTTGCACTCTTGCTATCGCTTGCAACAATCCTTGTGCTGGTAGCTTCCGCTCCCTCTAAGGAAAAAATCACTCCGCCGTTTACTGGTGTAGTTGTTGCGGTATATTTACCCTGTGCACCCTTTGCAATTGATTCCGCACCAGTGATCGTCACAGCCGTGTAGCTCTGAACCTGATCGGTAGTAAGTGCCACTGCATTATGGAACGGGCTGGTAAAATAGATCTGCCATACGTGTAACCAGTAATTCCAGTACAGCTTTTCCCCGTTAAAAAATTCGGATGTTTCAAACAGCTGATCATATATGTTCAGCCATTCGTCATCAGCGACAATTGCAACAATTTCCGGATGATTAGGAATTTCCGGAATGACTGTGATTCTACCCAGAATCTGCGCTTCGTCCATATGAAACGCATATGCAAGCGCTTGTACAGATGTCACGGCATCCGCTTTCGGAGTAATAAATACCCGCTGGCTTTCTCTTGCGGTCGTATTTAAAACACCCGCTGCATTGTAGTTCTCCGAGGGAAACAGTAAGTTATTGGAAACTATGCGCATCGTTGTAAGAAAATCTTTTGCGCTCTGTTCGTCTGTCGGGTCGGTTACATGCACAAGCTTGACAAAACCATTATCAAGCGCAGATGCGATTGCACCCATTGCATACAGCATTTCAGATACTTCATTTCCGGTGTACATGGAATCAATCACGCGATCAACGAAATTCCCCAGCCCCTGCGCGCTGTAAAATGCACTCCGCAGCATTTCCCGATTCACGGTCTTTTTGAAAAACTCTTCCCGGTTTCGGCTCATAAAAGCAACCGCGATATCGGGTTTTTCCTGTTTCAACATCGCCCAAGGGTCGGTGTCAGAACAGAACGAGTGAGCAGCTGCGATCTTTACCCACACGCTTTCAATGGTTTCCCCGTACTCAAGCATGCCCCTTTTCGCGAACGCGAACGGAGAAGTAAAATACATTTTGTCGATCTTCTGTAACGCCCAGACATTTACAAGCTGGTTCATGAAACGGTTCATGATCGGCTGATACTGCATCAGGACCTGCCCAAACTCTTTAATGTTTGTATTTGTAACTTCGGGGAGCAGCCCCTCCCATTCTGTACCTTTTAAGCTGTCTTTAAAGCTCTGTAATGCTAAAGGTACATTTTTTAAAACTCCTTTTACTGCCATAATTTTTACCTCCTTTTACAGATCAAGAAAATCTTCTGTTTTGATTTCCTCTTTTTCCTCCACTTCTTCTTTGTCCTTTTCCTTTTCCGAACCGGAAAGAAAAGCGTCTGCATACTGTTTTTTCACGTCTGCCACTTCTGTTTCTAGACGGTCGTTTTCGTCTGCAATCTCCGCAATCAAATTTAAAATTGCGGATTCATCCAGCGCACCCTCTTCCGGTGCATCAATGCGGGCAATCATGCGCGCTTTAGAAATCAGATCTTCTCTTTTCATTTTTTCCTTTCTCCCGTGTGCGGTTTTTATAAGTAAGGGAAAACACGCGCATAATCCGATGCGCCACACAGACAAGCCGAATTTACACGGGGATTTCCTGTCTATGCTGTAAGTTCTCCCTCTATGGTTTTATTATAGCTTCCTTTTGTACCGATGTCAACCCCTAATTCCTAAAAAATCCATACCTATATTCTTACATTCCTGCGATTCAAAACGAAAATTCCCGGCATTAAATTGCTTTCTGCACATCGACACTTGCGCAGATATCGCACCTGTCAAGCATGTGTTTTCGTCATGGTCTTTTGTGGATATTGCGAACAATCTGTGAAAATTTCTGTCCGCTTTTAACGATATATAATATCTTCCATTTTGTAGCATCCACAGCCCATAAAAAATACCGTTATGCTTTATTGTCATTAAATACCTTGCACCCGCAAGATTTTGTTTTGCAATAAATTGTACATTATCAAGCAAAAAGATATTGTCAATGCTATAATTAAAATAATCAGAATCGGAAAAAGCGCGATAAAATCCACTTTGTTGCTTTTCCTCTGCTACATATCTATTTCTGTAAACCTCCATCACCCAGCCATGCCCGCGCATAAAATGAATACCGGATTGCCAACGTTTATGAATACCCAATGCGACAAAATACGGGTTCAAAAGGGATACCATGTTACTAACTAAAAAATAAGTAAGTTTTCGCGTTAATTGTTCAAAACCTCTTCCAACTGCGTCATTGATTGCAAAAAACTTCGTGATCTCATCTGTGCAATAGTCGCCCGTTTCACTTTGGAACTCGTCTAAAAAAATATTGTCGGCATCGTTGAAAAACGTAGATATTCGCTTTACTTTATCTACCATACTTAGCGCAATCACATACCCGCAAGATATTTCAAAATCTTCCGTTTTTATGAAAACCTCTGCAAACTTGCCCGAACCACTGGATACAGAATATAAATCAGTGTTGGGAAATTTATTTTTTACATCAGCCCAAAACGCTGGAATGTAACTATTCAATTCATCTTTTTTTCGAACTAGGCATATAAATTTTTTGCTTTTATGTAAAAACTCATTTATTAAAAATTCTTTTACAGCGAACGATTTCCCTCCACCTTTTGAACCTGTTATAATAAAAATGTCAGGCGTGTTTCCGTCAAGGTCTTTTGTTTTTAATATATTGTCTAACCTGTAATGCTTTTCCATATTGCCCCTTTCCAATAAAAAAGAGGAACTGCTGTTCCTCTTTTATGCTGCCCTGTTAAACAAGAACAACCGTTAAAAACTCATTTTTATTGTTTGATTTCCGGTATTCCGCCCTCAATGTGAGGGGATTATCTGCTGCCGGTGCTCCGACAAACTGCGAAAGTGCCATCATGCACTCTGCAACAGTAGGGGATAAGGTTGTGATGCAGCGACCATCCTCAAGTACAAAACCAGTGCACACACATTCATCGCCGGTTGACTTTCTAGTGGTTTCCCACTGTGCCACACCTACCACCACCATATCTTCTCCAACGTGATCTGTTAAACCCTCGCTGTTCTGGGAAAGGCTGTATAATAATTTCTTGTCTGTTACGGTGTTAATCATGATGAATCTCCTTTTTTATTCTGCTTTTTCTGCTTCGTCAACTGTTACAACTTCGGAATACTTCAAAAAATCTTCAACGCTTAAACGTCTCAGCTCTTCTCTGTATTCAGTGTTCACACAAAACAACCCTTTTGCATCCGGGTATGCCTTATTGATCTCTCTTGTAATTGCCGTGTTAGAGCTTACTCTAACCGGAACAACGATGTCTGGAAAGGCTGTTACCTGTCCATCTACAAACTGTGCTACCTTAATAACTGTAGTAGTCACAGTACGTGTGAAAAAGCGCGTTCTTGCGTCTCCGTCTCCTTTTCTCATTTTTTACTGCTCCTTTCTTTTTGTGTTTTATTTTTATTACATTATTATAGTATCACAAACTACGAAAAACGTCAACACCTTTTTGCACGTAAAGTATAAAAATCTTCAACCAACACCATCCCGCCACTTATATATTTTGGTTTTAATTTACCTCCCACTTTTAAGCCGATCTTAAAATCCGTTATCGGGTGCGTTGCCAAAAACAGATTTTTTGATTTTTCCGGCATCCCCGCGCACTTTATCTCCCAGTGTCCGGATACCTTTTTCCCATCCTCTTTTTGTACAAACTCTGCATAGGTCTTTTGCCTTATAAATATAGCACTAGACCAATCGCTTTCCCGCTTCCAGTGCAATAGCTCTGTAGCGTGTTCTTTTATCATTTTTACTGGCTTCCCATCATCAAGCATGTGAATAGAATCTGTGTCACTGTAAACAAAATTGTCATAATTCGCCTGTGCGTGTGTTATGGTAAAATAACGTGCATATGCTGTCACGGCTGCCCCTGCTGCAATGTATAGCGTGTCTTTTTCATGCTCCGGGTGCAATTCAAAGCCTATAGAGTCGGATTCCGGGTCGATGAATGGCACACGGTAAGAACTGTTATCATTTATAGCAAGTCTACCATATAAATTATTCAGGAACAATTTTGCTTCCGTGCGTTCTCCCTTGTCTTTTGTAGTCATTTTAATTTTCATGTAGTGGTTTATATAAGTGTCAAACAGACCGATTGCCCCATGAAAATAACAACCGTCTAAAATTTCTAAGTCATACACTTCATAGTGCCCCAATAAAAGAATATAGTCCGTCATAAAAAGAGTTAGCTCCGGTTTTGCTTCTTCCGTTTGTCCGTCTTTGTTTGTAAAATATCTATAATATTTCCCGCGGTAATAGATATCAGAAGTTTCCAGCCATTGAGTAGAGTTATATCTATAATCTCCTTTTATTTGTACTGTTGGCAAGTAACCTTCCTTTAACTTAAAACGGCAACGCAGCCGCACATAAAACGGATAAACACTTGTCTCTAAGCATTTATAGGGTATTTCTTTTTCAAAAAATATTGGTTTACCAGTTGGATAATAATTCCCGCTTTTACTGTGCATAACACTAGGATATAAGGAGTTAACATCAAACGTCATGCCATTCTGTGCAATGTGCTTTCTTTCTTTGTATTTGTAATAGCAATAACCTCCTTTATAAGCTTTTCGAATATATTCATCAACATTATCACTGCCGCGCTCATATTTTATCAATGCTATGTCTTTTAAATTCGGAAAAGCTGCGTTAAAGTCCATAGCATCAAATTTGTTTTTAAACTCATCCATGCAGCACGAGCCTATAGTTAATTTGTCGTGCCCGCTTTTTATCATAACTTCCAATGCTTCTTTCAAAACGTAGATATCATTGATAATATAAGCATATTCTTCTGATGTTATCTCACAGTTTGCATGGCGCAATCCAACATATTCCATTTCCAACTTTCTATGCTGCGTATTAAAAGCCGAGCCAATTTGAACTAATGTCATAGGCATCAGTTTTACACTGTCCCTAAACTCAATCACTGTGTCAAATTTCGGTTTAACTGTGACGGTATACCATTTATTTGTATCGGAAATCAGGGCTTTAAACTCTTTTGCGTTCATGTCTTTATTGCGTGCATTATTCCATGTATAACCGTTCTTTAACAGCCAATACACAATAAAAGCCCCATCAAAACGCAGATTGTGAAAATAGCATAAAACATTTTTGTTCAAATTAAAAATATCGTTCAAAAAATCTTCTATGTTGCCGCGCAAGTGTGGTTGCTCTGTAAATAATTCTATCCATGCAGCGCTCCAAACTTCGGTTGATGTCTGCCCGGCATATACAGTTGTTTCAAAATCTGCCGCTATTATAACGGGTTTTTTCGCTGATTTTTTTGACATTGTGAAACCTCTCAGAATGTTTCACGTGAAACATTTAATATTCTCCCCAGCCGTTTTCATAGTCAAATGAATCTAAAAATTCTTTCTGCTGCGCGCGGGAAAGTCCTATATTATCAGACAGTTCGGATAAAAACTCGGGTACGATTGCCTGCCCTCCATTTTTTTCTGCGTCATAACTTTCGTGAATAGTCAGCCACGGAACAGACGCTAATGCTTCTGCTGTTGCTTCTTTTCCGTTTTTCTTTAGGCTATTGTCTAACCATTGTCTACACATGCGCTCAGCTACCGGAAAGTATGTGTAGGTTGTATTTATAAAATTCTCTATAATAATATCTGCACTAGAGGGATAATCTGCTATGATTTCTCTTTTCTTTTTTGCTTTTCGTTTTTTTGGCTTATATGATCCCCTCCCTATTTTCTTTTTTGCTTTTCGCCTTTTTGACTTATAACCGCTATCAGTTATTAAAGATTCAGCTGTTTTTTGTATGGTATCCGGTGTTATTTTTTTCAGCCGCTGAACATCTGCTTTTGTAGGCTGCTGTTTTGCTTTTGGAATATCAATGGATATTGCATAACCTCGTGCAAGCAATTTATTCACTTGCTTTTCTATTCGTTTTAGTTCTTGCGCGTATACTTTCGCGTACCTATTTTTTCTCTCCATATGAAAAAAAACCTCCTTTTATAATGTAGTTCTATTATAACATATTTTTATAAAAAATACAATAAGAAAAGCCGTTTGCACGGCTTTTCATTTAATTATAGATCATATAAAACGCGTCCATCATATTGTTTGCTTTCGCATATTCGTGTTGTATTTGTTTTGCTTCCCCCGGTGTTTTTCCGGTTCGCAGTGCTGCGTAAAACAATTCCACTAACACCGTCAAACTGTCATACAATTTTTTCGACCGTTCCCATTCCTTAACATCACATAAGGTTACGGTTTTTGTATAGGTATCTATCTCAATCTTTACCCCTCGTCTGAATAATTCGGCTATGTTCATAAGTTCATAGGCAGTTCTGTAAGGAACGCGAACTGTGTCGCAGCCCACTTGCATCGGTATTATTTCATAGTTTGTTATACCTTTTTTGTGTAGCTTCTTTATTATGTTTTGTATTGTCATTTCTTCTTGTCCTCCCATGTTAGATACCCTGCGAATAAGCTAATTGCTATTATAACTACTGCCAATATTTCTTCCATTTTTCCTCCTTTAAAACATATCAGTTACTGTCACTATTGTGCTTAGCAGTTCGACCGGATTCAATGCGTTATATACAAAGCTCACAAATAACGGTATGTCATCCACAGTATTTAAAACCCATGCAGCACCTTTTCCATCTTCACAGAGGATGCTATCAACGTCCCCGTTTCCGTCCCACAATTCCCCGAGGTAATAGTCCTCCCCTTTTACTATTTCACGCTGCTTCCTCCTGTAATAACTCAATGTATTCATTTTTTCCTCCTTATTCAAAATGTGGTATAAAGCTGTCAACGTCATCACTGTTGATACAGTTGTCCAGCTCGTTCATGACTTTACATATTTCAGAGTTTATGCGGCCTAATGCTTGTTCACACTTGCGCTCACGAACATCATTTATATAACTGGGATGCCATGCCAGCACTGTATCATATTTTGCTTGTGCCGCTTTAAACTGTGCTAGACGGTTTACAAGACGATCGTATTCTTCGATTTTCATATGCTACCTCCTTAAAATTCCGTATCCAGAACGTTCTGGAAATCCGGGTCTAATTCCAGATACCTTTTCAGAAATGCTTCCTCTGTACACGGCGCAAGTTCGAACGCTACGCGCTCACGGATGTCATCATCCATTAAGTTTACGATTGCTAACCAGTTCTTAATCATCTTGCTATCCTCCTTTTCCTTTCTGTAATTATATAATAGCACACGGCTATAGAAATGTCAAGAGTATTTTCTAAAATATTTTATCCGCGTTCACTATTTTTAGTTCACCCCGCAAACTGAATGGGGAAATGTTCTAAATATCGTTTTATTTTATGTCGACGTGGG
>OGYJ01001770.1_pt1 | contig 16427 bp, 9 predicted proteins | sample 1576531 | NCBI WGS metagenome assembly OGYJ01 (sample SAMEA3541574, study PRJEB24748) | human gut metagenome | biome: human gut; feature: human-associated habitat; material: faeces | place: China | collected 2012 | reverse complement strand
CTGAGCGATATACGGCAGCAGGTGACGGATATAGAGGTGAATCGCGGCAATCGTGAGCTTGCTCCTTATCGCTCTTATAATAATCGTCTGCAATTCTCGTGGGGGAATAAGATAGTAAGTACGCAACTCACCGGGAGTTATCTGTACAGCAAAAATCCTATTATGCAGCAGATAGAAAGGGTGGATTTTGAGGATGGAAATTATGAGTTCCAATATGGTATTGCCAATCAGAAAAGCTACTCGAAACTAAACGGGCAATTGTATGTAGAGGTAAGTGTAATTCCGGATATTCTTTCGGTAAGTGGCTATGGAGGTGTGAATAGATTTGAAAGTAAAGGGCATCTGTACTCGCATACTTACACTGCTTGGTATGCAGGTGGTGATGTTTCACTGAATTATAAGAACTTCTCTTTCTATGGCGATATCAGCAACCGTTATGAATCTCTTTGGGGGGAGGCTGTGAATTACGGAGAGAAAAGCTGTTCGTTACAGTGTTCGTATAAATGGAAGACACTGAATTTTGGCGTTGGTATACTCTATCCGTTTATGTCCGAGGGATGGAGTGCAGGTTCAAAGCTGATGAATAATCTTGTAAGAAAAGAAGAATGGACTTACATTAAAGACAATGGCAATATGTTTGTGTTTACCTGTTCATGGGATTTCAATAGCGGACGTCAGCATAAAGCAGGGAAAAAGACGATGAATAATGTGGATAAGGAGACGGGGATTGTACAGTAGCTGTTGGATTGCATAGCCGGCTAATGACAGTACGTAAAATTCTATAGTTATACTTCCCAACAACGCCACCCCTTGTTTGAGCAAATATAAGCTACATACGTGCGTACATGATAGTTGGGGAAATGTTTCTGTGTATCATTGGCATAGCGGTGCACCTGTTCGACGTGTTCGGGCAGGGGAGCATCCAATGCCAACATCTTCTCGGCTTCCCGTGCTTTGTAGTATTTGAATTCTACCAGACGGTCATCAGTGTAATAGTCAGTGCCGGGAATACCTGTCATTTCAAAGTCTGCACGACCTTCTGAATTGTTTTGCTCAATAGCGAAGGTGTAGCAACTGCTCAGGTAGCGCGATACCAGTTCGAAGAAAGAACAACGGATGAAATTCTCATTAATTTTATCGAACACCTGTGCGGGGAACTGTCCCAGATACTCTTCAAAATAATTCTGTATCAATGGTTCCAGACAACGGTCGTTGACAAAACGTTCGTAAGTGGGTACATAGCGGTTGGCGCCACCGTCTATGCGGTTCAGTACGTTATAATAATCCATGTAGATGCTGCGCATGGTCAGGTTGGGCAGCGCCATGCGGTAATTGCTCTGCAAGGTAGTCATGCCCAGGTAGAAAAGGCTGATGGGGTAGAAGTTCTTGTCGAAGAACTTCTGTTTGTTGAACTTGCTGGAAAGATCGGCCATGTTGTAGGCTACTCCGTTGTCTATTATCAATGCGTCAAGCATAGCTTTTGAATTTGCCAGCGAAAGTGTGAGACGCCGGAGCCAGCTGACATCGGTTCGAAGGTTCTCGTCGATCATTTCATCGGGTACTTCTCCCTTGTTCACGGCAAATTTCTTCAGGAAGTAAGTTAATATAGTAGCATTGAATAACTTTTCACCGCGGGTACTGAAGCGGTAACCATCGTAATTATTCACGATCAATTGCCAAATCTCATTGAATCGATCCTGTCCTTCCGTATATTTATCGAGCACGTAACGCAGGTAAGCGCCCGCTTCCTCATACGTGAACCCCAGCATATTCAAGAACTCCGGTTCCAGTGTCAAGATCTCCGCTATATTATATCCGCTGGTCAGATCGTCCATCGTCACGGGAAGGACACCCGTGCAGAAGCAGGTACGGATACTGCCTTCGCCGATACCTTTCTTTATAACCTTGAAGAAGGTACGCAGGAAACTATCCTTCGTGGTTATTTGCTCATACAGCGGGTCCTTGTAGGCGGTCAATAATTGGTTGGTGAAATTATCGTACTCATCGATCAAGATATATACCTTTGGAAGGCCATGCTCGCGGGCGTACCCCAAAGCCTCCTCCAGCATTTGGGAGGCATTGCCTTTGGTGGTAAACTGGAAGTCTTGGAATAAGTCCCGATTGTGTGTCACCATGATCTCCACGGGAGAGCAATTCAAACGGTTAAAATTCTGCTCCAACCCCTCCATGTCATCGGCCATGGCCATAGCAGAGAAATCATAGCGCACGATCATATAACGATTATGCTCTTCCGTCGGATGCTCCCCGATCCAAGTGCCGCCGAACAATTCCTCGAAGCGATCGGCCTTGGTGCGATCGTAGTAACAGGCAAGAGTGGATACGAGTAGGCTTTTCCCGAAACGACGGGGACGCAGGAAGACCGGGGCATTATAATTCTCCAATCTGGGGATGAAGTTCGTTTTATCCACATAATAGAATTTACGCTCCCGTAAATCTATAAAATCCGCTACCGCATAAGGAATCGTTATTTGTGCCATGACATTTCTTTTTTCCTAATTACACAATATTACAAATATACGAAATTTCCTTATGCGATGCGATTTACTGGACTTATGTTTACCGGAAAGGGAAATGTTTCTGCCGATTGCGAATAACCCAAAGGTAAACTCCCGTGAAATAGAGGAACGGTATGGCTAGGCTTATGAGGATCCATAGGATTCTGGAGAAGTGCCCGAGGAAAGTGCCGAAGTGGACAAAGTACATGGAGCGGACAAGCTTCTCGGCGGCCGGTTTGTCTTTCCAGAGGTTTATGGCGACGACCTTGCCGGTAATAGGATGGATGTAGATATGGTTGCTTCCAGTTCTTTCGAAGTCCCCTTCCCGATACATCCGTACGGAGAAAACAGACGTGTTGTCTTTCGGGAAGAATATCATTGTCGGGGTTCCCTCTTTGAACTCTTCTTGGGCGGTCGTTAAAACGGAATCCAATGATACCCAATCACCTGTGTATTTATCAGTTTTTGGTGCCGGTGCGACTGCTTTTCCTGCGGATATGGATTCAAAGAAAGATTGATATTCTTTCTTGAACCCGAAGTAGGAGCCGGTAAAAGCGATGACCAGCAAAAAGAGGGATGTACATATACCTATGATGGAATGCGACTTGAAAAGCTTGGCTCTCAAGCCCATCTTTCGGCTCACGGAGAAGATACGACGCTTGGGTAATAATAGAAAGCCGGAGAGAGTTAGGAAAATCAACAGGAATCCCGATAAGGCGACGATGGTAGCTCCTTGCTTTTTCAATAGCAGGTTCACGTGAAAGTCGTATAACCATTGAAAAACCTTATGCCGGTATCTGTCCACTCCCGTAACTTCCCCTGTATAGGGATTGACATAGATCTGGATACGGCCTTTCTCATCCGGGAATGTAGTACGGAAACTGTAGGCGCAATCCTCGCCTCCGTATAAGACCATATTATTGATCTTAGCTTGTGGATATTCGCATCTTACGTTCTCTAACAAAGTTTGCGGCGGCACGGTTCGGGAGGCTGGCTTGACAAAAGCGATATCCTTGACAGATAGTTTTTCAAGTTCCGGCTTGTACACGATCGCTGTGCCGGAGAGGCATATTAGGGTTATTACTAGCCCTAATATGAGTCCGGTGTATAAATGTAACTTTACTATGATCTTTTTAATGATCGAATTATGCGACATGTCTTGTGCCTTTTTTAGAAGTTGACCGCTAGCATAACCATCAGCGTCCTGGCCGAGCCGGGGAATAAAAGATAGTTCCCTTGGGATCCGGTATAATATTCTTGGTTGAATACGTTTTTCAAGTTCGCCGAGATCTTGTAGAAACTACGCTTGTAAGCCACGAAACAGTCAACCAGATGATAGGCGTCCAGATCGATCGTATGTGCCATGTTTCCGTAGGATTTACCTTGGAAGTACCAACCACCGCCGAAAGATAAGCCTTTAACCGGGCCTTTACGGATTAGGTAGGAGGTCCAGAGGTTGAACTGGCTTGGTGAGATATTGGCCAGTTGCGTACCTACGGGATAGGTCTCGTCGTTCGTTTTCGTTACCTCGGCATGCGTATATGCGTAATTGAAGGCTACGCTCCAACTGGGGGTGATCTCTCCGTTTACCGAAAGCTCTATACCTTTGCTGGTCTGCTTGCCGATCAGTATCTTATATTCCTCGTCTTCCGGGTCTATCGTCGGCAAGTTGGTCTTCGACAAGGTATAGAAGGCCAGACTGGTGCTCAAGCGATCGTTGAAGAATGATTTCTTGACTCCCGCTTCCCATTGTTTAGAGGTAATCGGGTCGAATGCCTCGCCATCCTTCGTTTGCCCGGATTGAGGGACAAAAGACTGACTGTAGGTAGCATATAGGCTCAAGTCGGGCATGGGCAGATAAACAAGACCCACACGAGGCGAGATGGCAAAATTGTTTTCATCCGTTTTTTTATCCTTAATATAATTATCTTGTTTATCGTTCACCCAGTCCGCACGGGCGCCAAGCAATAACTTCCATTGAGCGGAAAAGCTTACTTGGTCTTGTAGATAGATCGCGTAGGTACGTTGGGTGATACGTAAGTCTGTACTCTGTTCCATCTCGAAATCAACTGGTTCTTCGGAATATTCCGGATGAACATAACTAATCGGGGTGTACATATTCCCTTTTACTTTCCTTCGGTTGGTAAGCCATCCATATTCTAGGCCCGCTATTACTTTATGATGGATAAAACCTGTCTTGAAACTACCATTCAATTCCTCCAATACGTTGGTATAATTGATTTTTGCGTCCCAATGTGCCAAACGGCGGGTAATTGTGCTGTCCTTCTGAGGGGTTTTCATCTGGAAATACAGACGATCCTCATGCGTGAAATATTGGCGGGCGGAACTTCTGAATGACCAGTTCTGGTTGAAACGGTGGGTCAACTGGAAACCAACGCTATTATTGGTAAACTTGCCATAGGCCCACGGTTCGCCGAGGAATGTCTTGAATCCGTTATTTATCACCTCATTGTCGATATGCAAAACGCCCGGATCTTGAGTCCTTTTATCCCGGAAGATATCGGCATCGATATTAAGGGTGGTCTTGCGTCCTAAGTCAATGTCGATGACTGGGGTGATGTCGTATCGTTTGCTGTTTTGCGGTTTCCTGAATTTATCGGCATCCTCATACATTCCGTTCAAGCGGTAACGAATGGTCTTTTTGGCATTCAGCGGGCCGGAAATGTCGATAGAGGCTTGCTTATAGTCGTAACTGCCGTATCTGATCGTAGCGCCATACCGGGGCGTATATAAGGTCGGCTTGGTGATAAAGTTGATGATACCTCCGGGCTCTACCGCTCCATAAAGGACAGATGCCGGGCCTTTGAGGATCTCTATGCGCTCGATACTGGATAGAGCGTCGTTCGAGAACTTTAGGTATCGTACCCCGTTCCTGAAATAGTTACGGGAGTTCGTCATGGAGAAACCACGGGAAGAGAAGACCTCGTTGATGTTGGAAGCCTCACCGGAAGGTCCGCCTTTCACGCCGCCCAGGTTCCTTACGGCCTCGGTCATGGTGGTAGCCTGTTGGTCTTCCAATAATTTCCGGGTCGCTACGCCTACGGTTCCGGGTATTTCCATCACGGGGATATCCATACGGGTAGCCGAATTAGCGATGTCGGAGTTATAACTCTGTGGTTTCGCCCCGACGATATCTACCTCGGGTAGTCCTAGTAGCTTGTAAGATAACTGGATATCCATCTCGTAATTCCCTTCTCCCGCGGGAATATCTCGGATTGCCGAGACGGTGTTGTAACTGTTGGTGATTAGTACGTGCTCCTTCGTGTCCTTGAGTGGTAAGGAGAAATACCCGTCCGTATCTGAAATAACTCGTATATCCGTACCCTTGATGTAAATGACAATGTTCGCCATCGCCTTGTTATCCTCATCTACGATCGTACCGGATACGACTCTGATACTTCCCACCGATGGCCTGCTTTGAGCGATCATTCGGGTGCCAGACAAAACAATCCCGCTAACAATTAGCAGGAACAAATAAAAATGTCTCATAATGTATAAAAATTAATTACGCAGTTTACATCTCCAGTGCAATCGATCCAATGATTCCCCAAAATCCCGGAAGAATCTATTCCTTATTTTTGTCTGGCAGGTTTCCTGACTAACCCGGAAAGCGACCTTCCCATCTTTAAAAAAGACAGTGGCATGAAGAAACTTTCCTCCTTATGGGTTTTACAGTAGCGGGCTCTGTTCCGGAATCTAACCGAAATTCCCTTTTATAGACTTGCGGAATGCAACATCTATCACCAAAACGTCACAAAAGTATAGTATTGATAGGGCTTTTTTTAATGAAATATGTTAAATATATTGAACGTGTTAAACAATTTGGCATATCCTTATGCGATAGTTTTTCCCGGACTAATCTTTATGGAAAAGTTTTTTCACCATTCAATGAACTTCCCTCTTTCCCGGCGCTTTTCCAGTTCCTCTTGTAAATGTCGTTGGCGATCTTTGGCGATGTAACGACGGGCGAAGATGTTCGGGACAGCTACACCGAGTGAGATACAAAGAATGATGAGTGCGGAATTGATCCCGTTGAAGAATGCGTTTGTGACCTCACCGATTACTCCATGCAGATTAATGAACGCTAATAAAGAACGATACATCAAGACTCCCGGGATCATGGGGATAACCGATGGGATGGTCAGCACATGATTGGGAACGTGGCACCAATGGACGGCTTTGACGGCAAGCACGCTGACTACGAAACTTCCCATGAACGAGCCGATTACGGGACCATATCCCAACTCGAAGTTTACGAAGTTACGGGTACATACGGCGATGATACCTCCTACGGCCACTACCCATAATAGCCGACGCTGGATGTTGAATATCATGGAGAAACCCATGGCCGAAATTGCTGCCGCTATTGCGTATATGTAGTACGGATCATGTGGAACCATACTCAATTCACTGAACTTATGATCTATCTCGACATCATTCATGACAAGTACCCGCATGGCGAACGCGATGCCGAAGGTCATGGCGGCTACCATCATGACCGTATTGGAGGCTCGGGTGATGCCGACCAGCAAATGATTGTCTAGCATATCATCCACGAAGTTGATCAAGGGTACGCCCGGCACGATAAACAAGGCGCAGGCTAATAATGGATGATAAGGTGTGTCGGATAGCCCGGAGAAGGAGGACGCATATGCCAAGCAGGTGGATACGAAAGCGGCCGCGGCGATACTCATATATACGTTAAGTCCAGCTTCGACACAGCGGGCCCGTACCCTAAACCCGACGAAAGCGCAAATGGAAGCGAATAGGAATGCCATCCAGTCGCATCCAAATAGCTTACAGAATCCTCCGCATGCGAATCCCGCTCCGATGGCTACGATATAAGGGGTATAATTCCGGGGTTGGTGAACGATCTTCTCCAGTTCTTCCTCATATTTATCCAAGGAATAATCTTGCTCGATCGCCCGCCATGAAAGCTTGCTTACCTGTGAGATTGCCGTCATATTGATTCCGTGCTTCTCGCATTTCTGGAATTTGGAGAAGGAATTTCGCTCATCGCTTACGTTCACCATGATCATGGTCCATCGGATATCGATATGCAGTTTCTCCTCGGGGATACCCATAAAGGCGGCAACTCGTTTCATGTTTCGCTCGATACGATTCGTGTCGGCGGCACTTTCCATCAACAATTTTCCCGTACGGAGCAAAAGATCCAATTTGCGCCGTAACAACAATACTTCCTTGTCTGTCATCATTTCTTTTAATTCTTATGTTGTACTCTATATCCTAGTCCACGAGGATATGAATCTTAAATGAATGGCAGGTCTTCTGACTAGCTCCCATCCTAATGCCTTCCCGACTACCTTGAGCCAGTGGCGAAAGTAGTATTAGAATGTTAAAGGAGTTTCACAGCAGCGGGACTGTTCCGGATTCTCACCGGATTCCCTTTTAATCCGTATGCCCGAATAGGCATTACGAAACCAATTCGGGCACAAAGGTAAGGAATTTTTTTTATTTCTTAATCATCCTTACGGTCTCTGTCTTCCCTCCGGTTATGATACGGATGAAATAGAGGCCTTGGGATAGATCGCTTACGTTGATGGATTCTCCGGGATTGATCGTGGATTTCCGGACCATTGTTCCGCGAGATGTATAGATCTCTATCTCCGCCGGGGTATCGATATTGATTTGTATCGAGTTAACCGCCGGGTTCGGATAGATTTTCAAGGTCGGCTGCGATAGCTCTTCTATGCTTGTCGGTGCTTCTTCGGTTGTTACGACCATGTTCTTGGTGACGATCTTTCCGTTCGAGTTGAAGCGGACGGTTATTGTAGCCTCCTGATATTCCTTGATATCTGAGGTTGTACTGATAATTAAGGAGTCATTACGAACGATCGCGTTAATCGGGCTGGAGGGAGTAACGGATGAGACTGATTTTACGATGGCGGCATCCATATTGTCCTCATCGGTCACCATATTGCCTAAAGCGAGTTTATAGACCGGCTTTTCCTCGGTTAATACGATAGAGGAAGGGAAATCGGAAGATATTACCGGTGCGGCGTTATCCGGGAAAACCGGGATAGCGGGGAACCAATAGTTTACGATCATCGAATATTCTTGTACCACTTCGCCTTTGTTATTTATACGAGCTAACATGTGCGTAGGATCTTGGAATTCATGATACAAGAAGGTGTATAGCTCGTCGGTTTTTGGGTTAAGGCGAAATCCGGTTCCGTACAAGCGCCAATCCCAGTCCAGTTTCCTAAGGTCGATCAATTGGAAGAATTGCTTCTTGTCGATATCATATCCGCAGATTTGGTAGCCGGTGAACCAGCTTCCTTCTTTGGGCTGTCCGTTCCAATAGATTTTATTTTCCTTGGCACTGGCGCAGAAACCGTCGGCGGTCCATGCGTACCAAGAGTTCGGAACGACACCGATGGTCTCGCTTAACGGGATCTTTACCGTGTCCACCTTAAAGGTATAGGGGTTCAAGTTTAGCATATATTCCAAGGCGGAACCATCCCCGGCCGTATTCTGGGTCATGCTGATCCAGAGCGTACCATCCTTGGATTGAACGATAGAGCCGAAACCTCGTTGAATCTCCTTCTCTTGCCCTTTTACGGTCTCTTTCTCGATCGGGGCGGCGATGGTACGGATAATTTTATCGGTTTTCGGGTCTATTATCAATAAACCATATTGTTGATGGACGGCAAAGACAAGGTCGTTGGCACGTACCATGGTACCGATCTGGGCATAATACAACTCACCGTATCCATCGGCGTTCGGATTTCCGGAACCTTCTATTTGTTTGCCGATCGTCATCTTATCGCTATCGTAGATCCAGATACCGTTGCTGGTTCCTATATAGCCTTTGTGCTCGTCTACCGGAAGATAGGAACGGCCGTCGGCTATGGATTTGCCCTCGGCGTTTTGGGCGATATACTTGAATTCTTTGATCACCTTCATGGTCTTGGCATCGCATACGGCAAACCGGCTTCCGGTGATTTTTGCCCCGGGATCTCGTTCTTGCTTAGAGACTAGGTAGAACTTATCGCCATAGATCGTACCGAATTGCGTGGTACATCCTAACTCATGCCCCGGATTCTCGGTCTGGAAGACACGATAGTGCCATTCTCCATCTTGAGTAAGGAAATTGACGGTACTGTTCTGATGGCCGTACCAATCCTCGTTTACGATAAATGTACCTTGACTGTAATCCATATCCGTGGAACGCAGGATGGAAGATTGTGACGGTACATCCCTCATTTGGGCCTGATCGATGCCGGCGGCGATCCATGAGGTATTGCCTTGGGCCATTAGGCCGCTCGTGGCGAACGTACAGAGAAGTAAGGTAATCGTCTTTTTCATAAGCCTTTTATTTTTAAGATTGCTTGATCATATTGTAATTTCATTTGTTCGCTTACCGGATCGGGTACGATGATGGAAGGGGGGGCGATGTGTAAATCCTGCGCACGGATAATCTCCGTCGAGGTCTCTCCGATCCAACCGCAATATTGGTTTACCGCCGTGTATACCTTGATAAAGTCCACGCCGTGTAATTCCACCTTATTACCTTCCGCATCCACGGCCCATTCGATATCGAAGCTGTTCAGATCCTTGTAATCGTTCGGATGGTTATCCACGTATCCCCATGGATACGAATAGAGTACGTAGTATTTACCCGTATCACTCTCGTCTGTAGCGTTATCCTTTAACCGGGTACCGGAGAAAGTCAAGGAATTCTCTTCAATCCACATCGGATAATAACTTTGCGTATGATATATATTTTTCGCTATATAACCGGTATTGCCTTGATTATCTTTCCATGGTACATAAGTAGCGTCACTCCATTGCTGGCCCATGTCTGGCTCGGGGATCTTGTTGGGATCCGGACGATCATAAGTAATGCGATAATTCTTGATGGTTTCCGGTTTATAGTATTCACTACCGGCCAGTTCGTACCATTCATCGTCCGGTAAGCCGTTCTGGTTCGTGTCGAAAGAGACCATGACAATACCGGGCTCGCAGCTGCCTCCCTTTTTTTCTTGATATTCCGGCAGGTCGGAATAGAAAGAGTTCCCAAGGATCATAAAGTCCTTCTTCCCTTTGACGTTGATGACCGTATGGTCGAAGCCGAAGATAACGTATCCTCCGTATCCTCCGAGGGAAATCATCACGTCGTTCGTACCGGAGATATTCTCCTCTACCTTTTTCAGTATGGTTTCTTTCGTATCGCCTTCCTCATATTCGGGCATCGTATTGACGAACTGACCCGGTGCGGGACAAAAGTCGTACACTTTGGATAAATAAGGGCTATATTCTATTTCCTCCTGCATCACCTCGAAACGAAAATCGTGCTTATAGGGGGTCTCCTTATCGATGATCTCGAAGGTCATCTGATAGGTGCCCGTATCTTTCGCGAGGAAGATATAAGAACGTTCGGTAGATACGAGAGAGTCCGTCCCGTTCCGGTGCAGTGTCCACCGATACTCGTCGCCGGTAAAGGCTGGGCTGAGTAGATAGGTTTTCATGCGGGGCAGATAATAGACATCATCGATACCCAAGCTAACCATCTGTATCTTGTCTTGGGTACAGGATAGAAATGCTAGGAAACCTGAAATGAATAGATATAAAACTTGTCTCATAACGCTGTTCTATTTATAAAGGAAAACCATATGGGCGGGGATATCCCCGGTACGTACGCCCCATTTTCGTATTCCGTTCTTATCGTAGCAATAGAGGGTCCCGCTGGATACGTAGTTCTTGGCATCGGTGACGAAGATGTCTTTCGTATAGGGATGGACCATGATCCCGTATGGGATACGAATGTCTTTCTCGCTACCGTCGGTGATAAAGTTCGTGCTGATCACCTCTTTGGTACGGACATCTATGATTCCGTACGAGATGCTGTTACTCTGCGTGTTCACGTTCCATTCCGTACTGTAATAGAAAAGGGAATCTCCGCTGATGCAAAGGTTAGAGCAAGGGATATTCAGGGTATCGGTAACCACCATCTCGTTATATCCTTTTCGTTTTTCCAGTACATACAGGTTGGAATGTACCGTATCGTAATCTCCCCGGGAAGTTACCCATAATTTACCGTATTTGTCCGCACGGATACGATGCAGATTGATCCCTACCGGAATCTTTTGAACTTGCTTGAAACGGTTTAGCTCGATTACGGAAACCGTATTGTCGTACTCCGGGGCACGATATCCTCCAGAATTCGCTACGTAGATATATTCACCCAAAATCTCCAACTCATCCGGTTGGAAACCGACTATGACTTTGGCGTCTACTTTCAGGCTGGTCGTGTCTACCCTGTATACGGCTCCTTGCGGGGCGTTCGGGTCGATTTGCACCGGACCGACATAAGAGGTTACATAGGCGTTTCCCCGGTAAAAACGGATGTACCGGCAGTTGGGAATGTCTATTTGCGTGATCCGCTCGCAAGTCCGGGCATCCAGTATTTCTACTTTATGGGAACAATTGACTACGACATAAAGCTTGCTTCCGTAAATCTGGATATCGTTGCCGACATCGCCCAGCTCCTTGACTACGTTCGGGTTCCGTTCCGAGTAGAGGTTACGGATATAATAACCGTTCACGTAATCCAGATAATCCAGCGTACATTTATTGCTTCCCATATTCCCTTCGTTCACCAAATACATCCCTTGAGGATTCGCCTCGGGATGGATACCGTCGGAGACCAGCTCGTATTCCGAGGGAACTACGATCTCGATCTTGCGGCAGGATGAAAAAGCGCAACCGATCAGGATACCTATTATATATAATGTATATCTTTTCATATCTCGATGGTTAAAGACACTTTGTAATTTCGCTTCGGCATCGGATAATTCAGGATCACGTCGTAATCTTGGCTTAACAGGTTGTTTACCTCCACGGCGGCCTTGATAAGCCCGAAATTGAATTTCAAATCTTTCGACAAGGAGATATCGCTGGTATACCAAGGTTGCGTATAATTGTATTTGATATTTTCCTGCTGGTTATACCGCTCTCCCACATAGATGAAACTGTAGTTGAGGTTCCATCCCTTGAAGGACGCTTGCGCGATGGCGGAACCGCTGTGCCAAGGGATATAAGGGATTTGATCTCCGTAATAGGTATCCGAGGGATCCGTGAAGTCTTGGGCCTTTTGATAGGTGTATTGTATTCGTAGCGTGACGAATAAATCTTTTACCGGATTGACGGTCGTTTCCGTGCTGACATCTATGCCTTTGATTTCTACCTTACCTAAATTCAACATAGTCCAACGGAATTGCTGGCCTTTGGGATAAGCGATGATCTTGTCTTTCACCTTGTTGAAATAACCATCCGCCTGTATCTTGAAGCGATAGAAAAGATGGTTCTCCCATGTTTTCGTGTAAGCGAAGCCGGCATCATATTGGGTTACATATTCTGGGTTTAATTTGGAGTTTCCCATATCGGCGTAATATAAATCGTTGAAGGTAGGCATACGGAAGATTCGTTTATAGAAAGCGCGTACATTAAAGTCTTGTTTCTCGAACGGCTTGTAGGAGGCGAATACGGCGGGTGTAAGGATTTGCCGGGCTTCCGGTGTGGGGCCTTCTTTTACACGGTCGTTGATAAAGGTCGCCAGTCCGCTGGCCTGTAATTTTACTTTCCCTAACCGGAGCGCCGTGGCGACCGAAAGGAGGTTGGTGAAGCGTTCCGGGTAAACGAATCCGTACATATCGGCGTTCATCTTGTTCCATTGCAAGTCGTAAGAGGCGGATACATCCCAGTTTGAGAGGATGGAATAGACATTCGCGGAGGATAGGTAAATCTCTCGTTGCTTATACAGGTTATCTACATGAATCAGCTTGTCGTCGTTATTCACATAATGCGTACGGTAGAATGCATATTTCGCGTTCACCTGTGTCTTGAATTTGCTATTGATTTCTTTGATATAGGAGCCTTGCATGAAAGAGTTCGTATCCCATACCCGTTCACCACGTCTCCATACGTTGTTTACGATGGCTCCCGGGATTCCTCGTTCGGAATTGTAGTTGTAGAACTTAAGATTCCAAGTACCGTCGCTCATCTTGCCATAAAGTCCGGCCTCTAGGCGGGTGGCGTTGATATCCCCGTTTTCCCGGACGGCGGTCGTATCGTAAGCGATCTCTCCGGCAGGGTTGATACGGCGGTAACGGAATTTGTATTTACCGCTTCCGCTTAACCATTCGGCGCTGAAAGAGGTGGCTACGTTTTCAGATATCTTATATTCGAACAGCGCCGAGGGGTTGATAACGTCGAAAGAACCGACTTTCATCGTGGCACGGATATTCGTTGTTTTTCCATCTTCGAAACGAGGACGACGAGAACGCAGATAAAGCGTACCGGCCGCGCCGAAATCTTTCGCGGATTGGAAGATATCGCTCTTCTGGCCATTGTATAAAGAAATCTCCTCGATATTGTCCAAAGAATACATCCCGAGGTCTACTTGTCCGTTTTGTGCGTTGCTTAATTCGATGCCGTCGTAGAAAACACCCATGTGGTTCGTTCCCATACTTCGGATATTTACGGTCTTGATACCTCCTACGCCCCCATAGTCTTTCAATTGGACACCCGAGAAGTAGCGTAAAGCATCTGCTACCGTGTGACTGTTCAAATTTTGTAATTCTTTCCCCGATAGTTTTTGGGAAGGAATTACCTCTTTAAAGCTGAAACTCCGGGCCGTGACCGTAACTTCGTCCAAGTGCTGGATAGAGTCGAGTTTGCTTTGTCCATGGGACATACCTATCGCCAGCATCGATAATACGCAAGCAAGGTATCCCTTTCTAGCAAAGGATAACACCATTATTTAAAACCTGTTTAGAAAATGATTCGTACCAAGCCGCTCTGTCCTCGCGAGCGACTTCTCCCTAACTGGCAGGTCTTCTGACTGACTCCCATCCCGAAAGCCTTCCCGGCTATATTCTTATATACCAGTGGCGAAAGTGTTTCCGGAATGTTTGAAATAGAGCTTCACAGCAACGGGACTGTTCAGGAATTACACCTGATTCCCTTTTAATCCGTAACCCCGGTTGGGCGAAACGGAACCAATTCGGGACAAAGGTATGAAATCTTGTTAATATCCGGGCTATAATTGGAGAATTTCCTTAAATGAAAGGGTTGTACTTGTATTTCACGACTTCCTTTTTATTTAAAGACGCTTGTACGTCGATCAGCCGTTGGTTGCTGCTTCCCCGGAATAAAAGGCTCTCATCCCGAAGGGTTTGTTTGTAGCGGCCATCTACCAATACGTCGATATAGGACAACAAGGCGGCTTGTGCCGGATTCTTTATCAGGTCCTCGAATTTATATCCTGTGTAGCACCAGATCGTCTTTTGGCTTTTTTCCTTGATCGCTTTGGCTACCTCGGTGAAACCTTCCGGCTGGAACATAGGGTCTCCGCCGCTGAAGGTGACGTTGGCGAATTCGTCGGCCAATACTTTTTCCACGATCTCTTCCGCTTTTACTTTCTTCCCTTTATTGATATCCCATGATTCGGGGTTGTGGCAACCCGGGCATTTGTTCGGGCAACCCGCCGCATAGATGGCGGTCCGGAATCCCGGACCGTCTACGGTGGTATCTTCGATGATATCTATGATAGACAACATGGTAATTGAAAATTGAAAATTAGTTGTGGGTGACACGGTCGTTTAGCTCGGATAGCTTGGCGTTGTTCCAACGGTCGGTGGTTCCTACCAGATAGCCGGTGATGCGTTGAAGTTTGTCCAAGTGTTTGCTGCCGCATTTCGGGCAGGCTTCCAGATTAGGGGTGGAGTTCTCGTAGCCACAATCCAGACAACGGTTACGGTTATGGTTTACGGAACCGTATCCGATATTGTATTTATCCATCATGTCCACGACACGCATGATCGCTTCGGGGTTATGGGTAGCGTCGCCATCCATCTCTACGTAGAAGATATGGCCGCCACGAGTCAAATCATGATAAGGAGCTTCTACTTCTGCTTTATGACGGGCACTGCACTTATAATATACCGGAACGTGATTAGAGTTCGTATAATAATCCCGATCCGTGATGCCCGGAAGCGATCCGAACTTCTTACGATCTTTTCCCGTGAACTTGCCGGACAAGCCTTCAGCCGGAGTTGCCAGTACGCTATAATTGTGTTGGTATTGCTCCGAGAATTGGTTGGCACGATCCCGGATATACGTAACGATCCTTACGCCTAAGGCTTGCGAATCCTTATCTTCGCCATGATGCTTACCGGTAAGGGCCACCAAACATTCGGCCAGTCCGATAAAGCCGATGCCCAAGGTACCTTGGTTGATAACGGAGGCAATCGAATCGTTAGGCTTCAATTTTTCCGAGCCTAACCATAAGGAAGACATCAACAACGGGAATTGCTTCGCGTAAGCGGTTTTCTGGAACTCCATACGCTCATGCAACTGACGAGCCGTAAGTTCCAGCATATGATCCAGTTTAGCGAAAAATAGGGCGATACGCTCTTCCTTGTTCTCCACTTGCATGCACTCGATAGCCAATCGTACGATATTGATCGTCGAGAAGGAGATATTACCTCGTCCGATAGAAGTCTTTGGTCCGAAACGGTTCTCGAATACACGGGTACGGCATCCCATGGTCGCTACCTCGTGGATATAGCGCTGAGGGTCGTCCGCATTCCAATCCTCGCTTTGGTTGAAGGTCGCGTCGAGATTCAAGAAGTTCGGGAAGAAGCGACGGGCGGTGACCTTGCAGGCCAATTGGTAAAGATCGTAGTTACGGTCTTCCGGCAGATAGCTTACGCCTCGTTTCTTTTTCCATATCTGGATCGGGAAGATAGCGGTCTCGCCGTTACCTACGCCTCTGTAAGTGCTTTTTAATAACTCCCGGATGATGCAACGACCTTCCGCCGAGGTGTCGGTTCCATAATTGATGGAGCTGAATACCACTTGGTT
>OGYJ01001762.1_pt1 | contig 16525 bp, 7 predicted proteins | sample 1576531 | NCBI WGS metagenome assembly OGYJ01 (sample SAMEA3541574, study PRJEB24748) | human gut metagenome | biome: human gut; feature: human-associated habitat; material: faeces | place: China | collected 2012 | reverse complement strand
TATAGGTTCTATCATTCGATATGAGCCGAAACTGAAGCGTACGGTGATTGTAGAACCTTACGAAAATATGCCTGCTGCCGAAGTGGGATTGAAAGCAGGTGATATCTTGCTTGAAATAGATGGAAAAGATTTGACCGGAAATACGGATGTGAGTAAAATACTTCGTGGACAGGTAGGGACAAGTTTCCAACTGAAGGTTGAGCGTCCCGGTGAGGCAAAGCCATTGGATTTTACAATTGTCCGTAAAAACATCCAGTTGCCGTTTATTCCTTATTACAGTAAGTTGGATAACAATATCGGTTACATCAACCTGAGTACTTTCTCAGGAAATCCTTCCAAAGAGTTTAAGAAGGCTTTTCTTGATTTGAAGAAGCAGGGCATCACTTCATTGGTAATTGATTTGCGCAACAATGGCGGTGGGTTGCTGGAAGAGGCTGTAGAGATAGCCAACTACTTTCTGCCCCGTGGTAAGACGATTGTAACAACGAAAGGCAAGATAAAACAAGCAAGTAATACGTATAAGACCTTGCGCGAACCGTTGGATACGGACATTCCTATTGCTGTATTGGTAAATAGCGGTACGGCTTCCGCTTCGGAAATTCTGGCGGGTGCATTGCAGGATTATGACCGTGCAGTGATTGTAGGTAACCGCACGTTTGGGAAAGGTTTGGTGCAGGTGCCGCGTACATTGCCTTATGGCGGTACGATGAAGGTGACTACTTCCAAATATTATATTCCCAGCGGCCGTTGCGTACAGGCGATTGATTACAAGCATCGTAATCCGGATGGCAGTGTAGGACGTATTCCTGATAGTTTGACTACCGTATTCCATACGGCTATCGGACGTGAAGTGCGTGATGGCGGTGGTGTGACGCCGGACGTTGCAGTGGAACAAGAAAAGTTACCTAATATTTTGTTTTATCTGGTAAATGATAATCTGATCTTTAATTATGCTACCCAATATTGCCTGAAGCACCCGACAATTGCTTCTCCCGAGAATTTCGAAGTAACGGATGCTGATTATGCAGAGTTTAAGGAAATGGTGAAGAAAGCGGACTTTAAATATGACCAGCAGAGTGAGAAGATTCTGAAGAATCTGAAAGAAATGGCAGAATTTGAAGGCTATATGAAGGATGCTTCCGAAGAATTTAAGGCACTTGAACAGAAACTTAGCCATAATCTGGACCGTGACCTGGATTACTTTGCAAAAGATATCAAGAATATGATTGCTCAGGATATCATTAAGCGTTATTATTTCCAACGTGGTGGTATCATACAGCAGTTGAAAGATGATGATGATTTAAATGAAGCCGTGAAAGTGCTGGGTAACTCGGAGGAGTATAAGAAAATGCTGAGCGTACCGGAAACTACGGTCATAAAAGAGAAGGGGAAAGAAACAAGCTTGGTGAATTTTAATTCATACCGAAAAAGCAGTCTGATGATTTTTGACTATGTAGTGTAGGTTATAGTTTGTAGCTTCTTAAAATAAGTAACCGGATAATTTTACGGCCTATCTTTACCTTTCCGGAAAAGATAATCCATAAAGTTATCCGGTTTTTTGGTGGAAAACAATTACCTTTGCTGGCAGGTTACTTGTAAATCAATATATATGAGAGTATCTCTGTTGCTATTTTGTATATTTTCTCTTTTTAGTAGCTTATCACGTGGTTCCTCTATTCCTTTCTCTCCCATCGTGAGGAGCTATTCCGTATCAGATTATAATGCAGGTATTCAGAACTGGTCTATCGCTCAAGATGATAGGGGAGTTATGTATATTGGCAATAACAAAGGTCTGCTGGAGTTTGATGGAAATAGCTGGGAGCTTCATGAATTGCCTTCCAGGAATATCGTACGTTCTGTATATATCGGTAAAGACGGCAAGATATTTGTGGGATCTTTCGAAGAGTTCGGATATTTCGAACGTAATTCATTGGATAGCCTTGTGTACCACTCTTTAAAAGATGAAGCGAAAGATTTCCGGTTCCATAATGATGAAATCTGGACGATTACGTCGGCACATGGGGAGATTGTATTTCAATCTTTCGGTTCTTTGTTCTTTTATGACGGGCATACTGTGAAGGGGATTCGTACAAAAACTCTTCCTTTGAATTTATTTCAGGTAGGTGATACGGTTTATTCTCAACAGATAAACGGAGGGCTTTTTGTTCTTGCAAAGAATGGGCTGGAAAATCTGATTGAACGAAAATCATTGGGCAACAGTGATGTGGTGGCAGGACTTCCGTATAATGATGGCGTTTTATTCCTGACACAAAAGAGTGGCGGTTTTGTTTATCAAAGTGGAAAGATACTGAAGTGGCATACAGAATGTGATGCCGAGCTTGAAAAGTACTCTGTGAACCGGGCTGTAATGACAAAAGACAGTTGCTATATTATCGGTACGCTTTCTAATGGGATTTATGCAATAGATAAAGAAGGACGTTTACTTTGGAAGGAGAATACGGACAGTCGCTTACAGAATAATACCGTATTAGGACTGTATTGTGATGCCGATAACAATGTCTGGGCAGCTTTGGATGAAGGTATAGCCTATATACAAAATAACTCCTTGGTATATTATTATGAGCCTCCTTACCGGAAAATAGGAATGGTCTATGATGTGCTGGTGAAAGAGGATGAGGCTTATATCGCTTCCAATCAAGGACTTTACCGGATTAGGAACAGAGTCCCCGAACTTGTTCCGGGACTGGAAGAGCAGGCATGGTTTGTTGGTGAATGGGGAAAGCAGGTTTTATGCGGACATAATAAAGGAACTTTTCAGATATCGGGTTCGCAGGCATCGCTGATTTCGGATGTGAGAGGAGCGATGTGCATGAAAGAAGTCAATCTGGAAGGACGTTCGTTCTTATTGCAAGGTACCTATACGTTTCTGAATTTATACAATGAGGAGTCTTCGGGCATCTGGAGGTTTCTGCGGTCGTTAGGCGGGTTCACCCACATGGTGCGGGAGATCGAGATGGATCCCCAGGGGAATATCTGGGTGAAGCATTTACGGAAAGGATTATTCCGTTTTCGGATTAATCCGGATCTGAAACGGGTAGAAGATGTCAGAACCTATATGGAACTGGGTGATGTGAAAGATGGGGACTTCTCTTTGTTTAAGATCAACGGACGGGTTGTTTTTTCAAATGGGGAAATGTTTTACACTTACGAAGATATGAATGATTCTATTATTCCTTATGAATCGATGAATGAGCAATTGGCGGATTTGAAAGGAATACATAGTGTGAGTCATGCAAAAGGCAATCTGTACTGGTTTGTAAACAGCAAGATGGCATATTTGGTGAAATGTGAAATGAATGTTTTCCGGATTGAACATAGAATTCCGTTTTCTTTGTTTGATGGTTTGTCTATAGAGGAGAGAGCAGCGATGGTTTATGACAAGGCGAGTGGCAGTTCTTATCTCTGTTTGAATAATGCTGTTGCCCGGATTGATTCAGATAGTTCTCTTTTGTACAAGTCCTCTATTAGGCGCTCTTTGTGGATATCGGCTATAACGACTGAGTCGGAGTGGACGGGAAAAATAAAAAGATTGTCGGTGCAAAAAGAGAATAAGATTGATGCAGATTTGAATACCGTATGCTTCTCTTTATGCTATCCGGTTTATAATGACTATACTTACAAGGTAAGGTATAAATTGGAAGGACTGTCCGATCAGTGGGTGGAAGGTGACCGCAGTCTGCAGAAGAAATATACTCGTTTGCCATTTGGGTCGTATGTTTTTAAAGCTGAGATTTATAATGAGAATGAAGTATTGGCATTGGTAACGCTACCTTTTGAAGTCTTGAGACCTTGGTTTCTATCATATTGGGCTATCACCGGTTATGTTCTGATTGGGTTGTTGTTGTTATTGTTGTTGCAATACATCGTTTATCAGTCTGTGAAGAAGAAGAAAGACCGGGTGATTGAACAGCAACGCATTGCCCATCAAGCTGAGATAGAAATACAGGAAAAGAAGATTATCGAATTGGAGAAAGAGCAACTGGAAGCTGATTTACGCTTTAAGAGGGAAGAACTGTTCTTGGTTGTGATGACCAATATTGCCCATCAGGAGTTTTTGAATTCGTTGAAAGAAGAAATACAACAGCAGAAGTTATCAGGGCAGTATACGCGGAAGAATCTGGATAAGCTATTGGTATTGATTAATCAAAGTATCGTTTCGGATGAGGAAAACTGGAATATGTTCCAGGCGAATTTTGACCGGATACATGAGAACTTCTTCCGAAACCTGAAACAACAGTACCCGGATCTGACGGCGGGTGATTTACGTTTCTGTGCTTTACTCCGCTTGAATATGCCGACAAAAGAAATTGCCAAGCTGCTGAATATATCGGTGAGGGGCGTAGATGCGGCAAGATATCGCTTGCGTAAGAAATTTAATCTATCTCAGGAAGATAGTCTGACGGATTTTATGATTAATTTTAAATAGTTGATTATTAACGTTATAATGTGAAAGGAAGTACTAAAATAGTACCTCCTTTTTTTGTGTTTTGCACTAAAGGTACTTTTGTTGTAGCTCTGTATTGTGGCAGTTTAAGGTGCTTTCTCTTTATTTGCAGCGAAATCATTTTTCTCCAAAAATAATAAAGAATGAAAAGCATGAGACAATTAATCCTTAAGGTACAATCGTTTTTAATTTTATTGGTGCTGGTATCTGCCAATGTGCAAGCACAAAAATCTCCTGTCGATATGGATCGTTTTATTGATGATCTGATGAAGAAGATGACTCTGGAAGAGAAAATCGGCCAGTTGAACTTACCTGTTACAGGTGAAATAACCACCGGACAAGCCAAGAGTAGTAATGTGGCTAAGCGTATCCGTGCCGGTGAAGTGGGCGGACTCTTTAACTTGAAAGGCGTGGAGCGTATTCGTGACGTTCAGAAACAGGCAGTAGAAGAAAGTCGTCTGGGGATTCCTCTTTTATTTGGTATGGATGTAATTCATGGATACGAAACGGTATTCCCTATTCCTCTGGGATTATCCTGTACCTGGAATATGAAAGCTATTGAAGAATCTGCACGTATTGCTGCTATCGAAGCCAGTGCTGATGGTATTTGCTGGACATTCAGTCCGATGGTGGATGTTTCCCGTGATCCCCGTTGGGGACGAGTTTCCGAAGGGAATGGTGAAGACCCCTTCTTGGGAGCGGAGATTGCGCGTGCTATGGTACGTGGTTATCAAGGGAAAGATATGAGTAGTAATGATGAGATTATGGCTTGCGTGAAGCACTTTGCTTTATATGGGGCATCAGAAGCCGGACGCGACTATAATACAGTGGATATGAGTCATCAACGTATGTTCAACGAATATATGTTACCTTATCAAGCTGCCGTGGAAGAAGGTGTGGGTAGTGTGATGGCTTCATTCAATGAAGTGGATGGTGTACCGGCTACCGGAAATAAGTGGCTGATGACCGATGTACTTCGTAAGCAGTGGAACTTTGATGGGTTTGTTGTGACAGACTATACCGGTATCACTGAAATGACCGATCATGGTATGGGGGATACACAAACAGTTGCAGCCCTGGCTCTGAATGCAGGTGTCGATATGGATATGGTGAGCGATGCTTTTACAAGCACACTTAAGAAATCTCTGGAAGAAGGAAAAGTTTCAGTAAAGGCTGTTGATGCTGCCTGCCGCCGTATTCTGGAAGCTAAGTATAAGCTGGGTCTTTTTGATAATCCCTATAAATATTGTGATATAACCCGTCCTAAAAAACAAATCTTTACGAAAGAATACCGTGCTATAGCCCGTAAGACAGCTTCGGAAAGCTTTGTTCTCTTGAAGAATGAGAATAGTGTACTCCCTCTGGCAAAGAAAGGTACCATTGCTGTAGTAGGTCCTTTGACTGATAGCCGTAGCAATATGCCGGGCACGTGGAGTGTGGCTGCTGTGATGAACAAATATCCTTCTTTGATTGAAGGTCTGAAAGAAGTAGTGGGAGGCAAGGCTAAAATTCTTACGGCTAAAGGGAGTAATCTGATGAGTGATGCCGAATACGAAGAACGTGCTACTATGTTTGGCCGTACCCTGCATCGTGACAATCGTACAGATAAGGAACTGCTGGATGAGGCGCTTGCTGTAGCTGCCAAGTCTGACGTGATTGTTGCTGCTTTGGGTGAGTCTTCCGAGATGAGCGGTGAAAGTAGTTGTCGTACAGATCTCGAAATGCCGGATACGCAACGTGCACTTTTGCAGGAATTGTTGAAAACCGGCAAACCGGTGGTATTGGTGTTGTTTACCGGTCGTCCGTTAGTATTGAATTGGGAGCAGGAAAATGTACCTGCTATTCTGAATGTGTGGTTTGGTGGTAGTGAAGCTGCTCTTGCCATTGGTGATGTACTGTTTGGAAATGTAAATCCGAGTGGTAAACTTACTGCTACTTTCCCGAAGAGTGTAGGACAGATTCCTTTGTTCTATAATCATAAGAATACCGGTCGTCCTTTGCCTCAAGGAGCTTGGTTCCAGAAGTTCCGTAGCAATTATCTGGATGTAGATAACGAACCGCTTTATCCGTTTGGATATGGCTTGAGCTATACTACTTTCTCTTATAGCGATATTACATTGGATAAATCGTCCATGAATATCAATGGAGAGATTACGGCAACTGTAACGGTAACCAATACAGGTAAGTATGACGGTTCGGAAGTAGTGCAGCTATATATCCGCGATCTTATAGGCAGTGTAACACGTCCGGTGAAAGAACTGAAAGGCTTTGAAAAAATCTTCCTGAAAGCCGGTGAATCTAAACAAGTGTCTTTCAAGCTAACAGCTGATATGTTGAAGTTCTACAATTACAATCTGGATTTTGTGTGCGAACCGGGCGACTTTGAAGTAATGATAGGTGGTGATAGCCGTGATGTGAATAAGGCCCTATTTTCGCTTCAATAAGTATCTGCTTGGTAGTAGATAGATAAAGAACGAATATAGAAACTTTATTAAAAATAAATGTCTGATAACTAATTAGTTCTGCGAGTATGTAGTAGTTATAAAGTAGTGCCATGTTTAGGCATGGTACTCTTGTGGTAGCCTGTTTTTTGACTTAAATCAATTATTGCTATACGTTTGCAGAGTAATTTTAAATCAATACAAAATGAAAAGAAATCTATTAATTACATGTGTGATGTTACTGTTTGCTGTCGTTTCGATGGCGCAGAACAAGATTACAGTTTCGGGTGTCGTTACAGATAAGACAGGCGAAACTGTTATAGGTGCTTCTGTTCGGGTAAAAGGACAGGAGAATATGGGAACTATTACGGATATCGACGGAAAATACCAGATTCCTGGCGTACCGGCGAATGCCACTTTAATATTCAGCTATATTGGTATGAAGGAACAGGAAGTGGCGCTTAATGGGCGTTCTACAGTGAATCTTATGATGGAAGAGGATAGTCAGCTCATTGAAGAAGTTGTAGTAGTAGGTTATGGTAGCGCCAAGAAGCGTGATTTGACCGGTTCTATTGTAACAGTGAAAGCTGCCGAGATTGCTTCAAAACCATCTACCAATCCTTTGGCTTCTATTCAAGGTAAGGTCGCTGGTGTGCAGGTTATCAATACAGGACGTGCCGGGCAGGATCCGGAAATTCGTGTTCGCGGTACAAACTCTATCAATGGTTATACTCCTTTATATGTAGTGGACGGACTGTTTACGGATAACATCAACTATCTGAATACAGCGGATATTGAATCTATGGAAATCCTGAAAGACCCTTCTTCCTTGGCTATTTTTGGTGTTCGTGGTGCTAATGGTGTTATTATCATTACTACTAAGAAGGCGAAAGAAGGTAAGACTCAGGTCAGTATTAATGGTTCGGTGGGTTGGAAAAAGGTTACAGACCGCGTTAGCCTGACTAATGCAGAGCAGTTCAAAATGCTTTATAATGAACAACGCATGAATCAGGGTGGCGATCCGTACGATTATACCGTATGGAATGCAGATACTGACTGGCAGGATGAGATGTTCCAAACAGGTTTCCTAACTAACAATACGGTTAGCATTACAGCTTCGGGAGATAGAAGTAAGTTTTATCTGGGCTTGGGATATGTAATGGAAGAAGGTTCCATCAAGAGTGAAAAGCTGAATAAGTTTACTGTGAATTTACATAGTGAACATAAAGTGACCGACTTCTTACGTTTTGGTTTCCAGGTGAACGGTGTACGTGCATTATATCCTGATGCAAAAGGTGTAGGCTCTGCTTTGAAAGCAGCTCCGATTGCTCCTGTTTATGATACGGAAAGCGGTCTTCTACATACTCTTCCTGATTTTCAGCGTGCTCAGGTTTGGAATCCTATGATTGAACCCGTGTTGAGAGGTGCTCATAATAAATCTGCAAATTATCGTATGGCAGGAAATATCTACGGAGAGCTTGATTTAATGAAGAATCTAACCTTTAAGGCTACTTTCTCCCTGGATTATGCTTCCAGCCAGTCACGTTCTTATTCTCCGCTTATTTATGTGTATAACCCGGATGTAGAAGGTGGTAAAGAAAGATTGACGGATAAAGAAAGTATCAGTCAGTCGAAGTCTACATCAATGGCAGCACAGTCCGATTATGTATTGACTTATATTAATCAGTTTGGTGATCATGGTTTAACTCTGACTGCCGGTCTTACTACGAATTATAATGAATATTCTGATTTATCGGGTGGCCGCAGTCAATTGCCAGGTTATGGTGTTTCCATTGGCGAAGATATAGATAAGTGGTGGATTACTATGATTGATGATGCTACATCAGCTACTAATGGTGGATCCCAATATAAACGGTTTACAATGTCCTATCTGTTCCGTGCATTGTATAACTATAAAAATCGTTATTTGCTGAATGCTTCTTATCGTCGTGACGGTTCTTCCGTATTTAAGAGAACAGGAAATACATGGGATAATTTCTATTCATTCGGTGCCGGTTGGGTTATGAGTGAAGAGGCATTCATGAAGAAACAGAATGTAATCGATTATCTGAAGCTGAAAGGCTCATGGGGTGTTTTGGGAAGCCAGAATACAGGAGGTTCCCGCTATCCGGCCTATCCTAATATTACAAGCTCGGGTTCTGCTGTCTTTGGTGATAATGTTATTGCAGGTAAAGGACCGGATAAACTGATTTCACAGACATTGGGTTGGGAGCGTAACTATTCATGGGAAGTTGGTTTTGATATGCATCTGTTGGATGGTCGCATGCAGATTTCTCCTGTTTATTACAATAAGACAACCAAAGACTTGCTGACAAGTGTTCCCGGTCTTTCAGGTACGGTTCCTGCATTGCAGAATACAGGAGAGATTCGTAACCGTGGTTTTGAGTTGGCAGCATCCTGGAGCGATAAAATCGGTGAAAACTGGCGTTATGGTGTTTCAGCCAATCTAACGACTATTGATAATGAAGTTGTATCATTGATAAGCAAGGATTATTCAATAATTAATGGCGTTTCCCGTGTATCTGAAGGATATCCTATCGGCTACTTCTATGGCTACAAAGTGGCAGGTGTTTATCAGAATGAGACCGACATCGAAACTTCAGCACCTAATCAGGTAGCTTCTGTGAAGCCGGGCGATTTGAAGTTTGCCGATGTAAATGGTGACGGTATTATATCAGAGAAAGACCGTACTATGATTGGTAATCCTACTCCGGATTTTACTTATGGTTTTAGCGTAAATCTGGGTTACAAGAATTTTGATTTGAGTGTAGATATGATGGGAGTTTATGGAAATGAGGTTTATCGTAACTGGGATAGTAGTGCTTATGCACAATTCAACTATCGCACAGGGCATTTGAACCGTTGGCATGGTGAAGGAACATCCAACTGGGATCCGATTCTTGATCCATCCCGTTCTGTAAATCTGGAAGCTTCTTCTTACTATGTAGAAGACGGAAGTTTCTTCCGTATCCGTAACATCGAGCTGGGATATACCTTTAATCCCCGTTTGTTGAACCGCATCAAACTGCAATCTTTACGTATCTATGGTAATGTGCAGAATCCTAAAACATGGAGCCGTAATACCGGATATACTCCTGAAGTTGGTGGTAGTGCAACAGCGTTTGGTGTAGATGGTGGCGGTTATCCGATGCCTGTAGTTTATACATTAGGCTTTAACTTATCATTCTAAACATGAAATCTAATAAAAGAAAAACGATCAGTATGAAAAAGATATTTTATTATGTGATGGCTTTGGCATTGGGATGTTCCCAGATGTCATGCAGTGACCTGTTAGATCAGAAACCGCAAGGAGTATTGACTGAAGATGACCTGACTGGTGGTACTTACGAAACACAGATTTTTAACATGTATGCTTTGCTTCGTGGTTATCATATTGTTTCCGGAAATACGGCATTGGCTATTCATGGTATGCGTTCGGAAGATGCGGAAAAGGGTAGTACACTGTCTGACGGATCTGCAACAGGAAAAATGTTTGATGATTTTGAATATGCTGCAAGTGACGGCATGATAAAAAGTTACTGGAATGCCAATTATACCTTGATTCATAAAGCAAATGATGTATTGGAGGAGATGAAGTCGAATCCTTCATTGACGGGCGGTGACTTAGTTAATAAGGGAGAGGCTTTATTGATGCGTGCTTTCTGTTATTTCAATTTGGTACGTGCTTTTGGCGAAGTGCCCTTGATTGATTTTAAAGTAGGGAGTGTAGCAGATGCCAATATTCCTAAATCTTCTGTAGCTCAGATATATACTTTGATTGATGAAGATCTGACAAATGCAGAATCTTACTTGCCGAGGACTTGGGAAGCACAATATGTCGGTCGTCTTAGCTGGGGAGCGGCTCGTGCCTTACATGCCCGTACTTATATGATGCGTAATGATTGGAACAATATGCGTGCGGCAGCAGAGGACGTTATTTCTTCCGGTTTATATAATTTGAATACACCTTATGAAGATATTTTCCGTGAGAAAGGTGAAAACTGTGGTGAGTCCGTTCTGGAACTTCAATGTACTGCTACTGCTGCTCTTCCGGGGTCCAACGAAATTGGTAGCCAGTATGCTCAGGTACAGGGCTGTCGTGGGGCCGGTGAATGGAATTTAGGTTGGGGCCAACATACGCCTACTCAATTATTGGCTGACGCATTCGAAGAAGGTGATCCCAGAAAGGATGAGACTTTATTGTATTTTATTAGAACAGGAGAAGATCCTTCGACCATTCCTGCAAACAAACCTTATGGAGAAAAGCCGATTGCCAATGCCGATGTGATAGCAAAGTACTTTAATAAGAAAGTGTATACAGATCCGGCTTTGCGCGAAAAGTATACGAAGAGTGGGTATTGGGTGAATATTCGTCTGATCCGTTATTCGGATGTCGTACTGATGGCTGCGGAAGCTGCTTGCGAACTGGGTGATAATACAAGTGCAAGAAGATATCTTGAGATGGTACGTGCCCGTGCCCGTGGTATGAATGCTAATATCTTGCCGGAGGTTACCACTGATAATCAGAGTGAATTGCGGGAAGCTATTCGTCATGAACGTCGTGTTGAGTTGGGTATGGAATTCGACCGTTTCTATGATCTTGTACGTTGGGGAATAGCGAAGGAAGTGCTACATGCAGCCGGAAAGACCGGTTACCAGGATAAGCATGCATTGTTGCCTTTGCCTCAGGACGAAATTGACAAATCAAATGGCGTGTTAGTTCAAAACCCTAATTATTAATTCATATAGTAATGACCATGAAAAGATATATTAATTTATTGTTGGCATTTTGTGTGTCAGCACTCACTTTGCAATCTTGTTTTCAGGATATGGATCATCCGGCTTTTGATTATCCGGATAGTTCTGCTCCCAAAGTGTTCTCACCAATGAAATTGTTCTTGCCTTTTGAGAATGATATGCGTGATAAGGGTAATTACACCTTCCTCATGAGTGCCGGAGGGGATATTACTTATACTGATGGAATCAACGGACAAGCTTATCAAGGCACAAAAGATACATATCTGTTAGCCCGTGTTCCTTCTTATCTGACCGATTCTATACCCGATTTAGGAAGTTGTACGGTGGCTTTCTGGATGAAAACAACGAGAAATACTTCCGCATATGGTGTCTTCAGTATTCCTAATACCAAGACTTTCTGGGGTAATTTTGATATCTATCTGGAAAATACAAGTAGTGAGACCCAGGCTTTCTTCAAGATGCATCTGTATAACTGTACATCAGTGAAAGATAATGATGAGAGATGGGTAGAAGCTAAGATAGACAATGTCTTTGGTACTGAATGGGTTCATATGGCATTTGTTTATGATGGTAGTAATTCGACAGTAACAGTTTACCGGAATGGTGAAAGTGCATTTACAAAAGAACTGCCCGGTTATGGAAAGCTTAAATTTAAAGATTTGGGTACATTTGCTATCGGAGCATTTCAGTTTAGCACAAAACCCAGTTTGACAGAAGGTGCAGGAGCACAGAGTTGGGCATCCAATTTTCCGGGACAGTTAGACCAGTTCCGTTTCTATGACAGAGCTATATCTGCTTCTGATATCAAGCAACTTTATTCAGGAAAAGAATGATGACCGTTAGAAATAGAGTGAATATGAGAACTGTTTATTTCATACTGTCCTTATTACTGATTTCTTGCAGTAAAGATGATGCTTCGGAAGTACCCGGAAAATTTGAACTGCAAAGTATATCCATTGGTGAAAAACAGGATCAGAGTTCCTTTGAAAATGTAGCTCCCAATGCCAGTATTGTGCTTACATTCACAGATGCAGTGGATGAAGCTACGATTCAGAGTAATATCATATTGAAACTGAATGATCAGGCGGTGGCATATGATTCAAAACTACAGGGAAAGGATAAACTCTCATTGACTCCAACAGGTGGCTTTAAAAGTTTTTCCTCATATAAACTGGTGATCAATCCGGGGGTGAAATCCACCTCCGGAGTATCTCTTACCAATGGTAAAGTCTATGAAATCCGTACAGGGATGGATGATTCGGATAAGTTTGATCGCATTCCTGACGAGGATTTATTAACTTTGGTGCAGAAACAAACTTTTAAGTATTTCTGGAACTTCGGTCATGCACATTCCGGTATGGCATGCGAAAGAACAACTTCCGGTGATGTTGTTACTACCGGAGGAACAGGATTTGGAGTGATGGCGATGCTGGTAGCGGCCGAAAGGGGATTTGTAACCCGACAGGAAGCTCTTGAAAGAGTGCAGAAGATTGTAACTTTCCTGGATAAAGAGTGTACGAGTTATCATGGAGCCTATGCACACTGGATTAACGGTGCAACTGGTGAGACAAAGCCATTTGGTGATAAAGATGATGGTGCGGATCTGGTAGAAACCTCTTTACTTTTCCAGGGACTACTTGCAGCACGTGCATACTTCAAGGACGGTTCGGAAGCTGAGAGTAAATTGTGTTCTGATATAACCCGCCTGTGGGAAGCTATTGAATGGACTTGGTTTCAGAAAAGTGGAGAGTCTGTTCTGTATTGGCATTGGAGCCCGAACTATGGATTTGAGAAGAATCTTCCGATCAGAGGTTGGAATGAGTGCCTGATAACTTATGTGCTTGCAGCTTCTTCTCCTACTTATCCTATCGATAAGGCGGTTTATGAAGCTGGATGGGCAAGGAATGGCGGTTTGAAGAATGGTAATACCTATTATGGATACAAGCTTCCGCTGGGAGCTGATAAGGGTGGACCGTTATTCTTATCTCAATATTCCTTCTTGGGCATTAATCCGAAAGGACTGAAAGATCAATATGCTGATTATTGGGAACAGAATCAAAACCATACTCTGATCAATTATAATTATTGTAAGGAGAATCCTAAGGGATATGCTGGTTATGGAGCTTCTTGTTGGGGGCTGACAGCTAGTGATGGTGATAATGGCTATTCGGCACATTCACCTACAAATGATAAAGGAGTGATTGCTCCTACGGCTGCATTGTCTGCATTTCCTTATACTCCGGAAGAGTCGATGTCTGCATTGCACTTCTACTATTATAAGATGGGTGATAAACTCTGGAGAGATTATGGTTTTGTAGATGCTTTCAACCTGACAGCTAATTGGTATGATAACCAGTGTATAGCTATAGACCAGGGACCGATCATTTGTATGATAGAAAATTATAGGACAGGAATGCTTTGGAATTTATTCATGGCTATTCCGGAAATTCAGCAGGGAATGAAAAAGTTAGGCTTTGAAAGCCCTGCACTAAACTGATAAATAGAATATATGATGAGACTTATAATATATGTGATGCTTCTGCTTTACCCGTTTAGCCTGCTGCCGGCAGCTTCTGGTGGTAAGAAGGAGAAGAACTTGTCTGATGAAGAACTGATGACCCTCGTGCAGAAACAGACTTTCCGTTATTTCTGGGATTATGGACATCCGGTTTCGGGCTTGGCACGCGAACGTAGTAACGGTAATGACGATATTGTTACCATTGGTGGTTCCGGTTTTGGGGTAATGGCTATTATTGTCGGTGCAGAACGTGGATTTGTAACGCGTGAACAAGCGGCAGAGCGTATGCTGAAAATAGTCAGCTTTCTGAATGATAAGAATACGGACAGTTACCATGGCATTTGGGCGCACTGGATAAATGGGCAGAATGGAGAAACCATTTCTTTCAGCCGGAAAGATGATGGTGCCGATCTGGTAGAGTCTGCTTTCATGTTCGAAGGATTGCTGGCTGCACATCAGTATTTCAACAAAGATAATCAGGTGGAAAGACGTATCCGTGGTCTTATTAATGACCTGTGGCGTCAGGCTGAATGGAATTGGTTTACTAAAGGTGGTGAGGATGTACTCTATTGGCATTGGTCACCCAATAACGGTTGGTCGATGAACCATCAGATAAAAGGGCATAATGAGTGCCATATTACGTATATACTTGCTGCTTCTTCACCCACTTATCCCATTGCAGAGTCGGTATATCATAAAGGGTGGGCCAATTCTATCGTTTTCAAGAATGGTAAGAAGTATTACGACATAACCTTGCCGTTGGGAAGTGATTATGGCGGACCTTTGTTCTTTACCCATTATTCTTATATGGGACTTGATCCGCGTGGTTTGAAAGATTATTATGCTGATTATGAAGAACAGATGAAAGCACATACTCTGATTAATCGTGCTTATTGCATAGATAATCCGAAGGGGTATAAAGGGTATGGAGAACACTGCTGGGGACTGACAGCCAGTGATGGTGATAAAGGCTACTCTGCGCATTGTCCTGGTAATGACCGTGGTGTTATTACTCCAACAGCCGCCTTGTCGTCTATTCCTTATGCGCCGGAATATTCATTGCAGGCCATGCGCTATTTCTATGAGGAGCTTGGCGATAAGCTTTGGGGAGAATATGGTTTCAAGGATGCATTTAACCTGACTGCTGATTGGTTTGCGCCATCTTATCTGGCTATAGATCAGGGACCTATTGTTGTTATGATAGAAAATTATCGTACGGGTTTGATATGGAAATTGTTTATGAGTCATCCGGATGTACAAAAAGGATTGAAGAAGTTAGGATTTAAAACACCATACTTAAATTAAAAAGGTTACATAATTATGAAAAACATGTTTTTTAATAGTGTATTAGTTGCTTTCGTTCTGCTTGTTGCTTCGTGCAGCAAGCAGCCGGAAGCTAAGGTTGATGTGATGTCATTCAATATTCGTCTGGACCATGTAGCGGATAGTTTGAACAACTGGAAATATCGTAAAGATGCTGCGGCACAAATGATCACTTATTATGCTCCGGATGTAGTAGGTATGCAGGAAGTATTAAAGAACCAGTTGGATGACCTGAAGAACCGCCTTCCGCAATATACGGTTTTAGGTGTGGGGCGTGCCGATGGAAAAGAAAAGGGGGAATATTGTTCCCTGTTTTATAAGACCGATCGTTTCGATCTTGTGAAGAGTGGAAATTTCGGTTTGAGTGAAATGCCCGATTCTATTGGAATAAAAGGCTGGGATGCTGCTTGCGAACGCATTGTGACGTGGGCTGTTCTTAAAGATAAAGTCAGTGGTAAAGAATTGGCTGCTTTTAATACACATTTCGATCATATTGGTAAGGTTGCCCGTCGTGAAAGTGCAGTTTTGTTGCTTGCAAAGATACGTGAGATAGCTTCGGATTTACCGGTAGTTATTACGGGAGATTTTAATGGTACTGTTGATTCAGACCCGATTTCTGTTCTTACGGAAGGGGGGATGCAGAATACTTATTCCACATCTGACGTAGTTTATGGTCCTGCATGGAGTTTCCATGATTTTGGGCGCATTCCGGTTGAAGAACGCCAGTTGATCGACTTTATTTTTGTCAATGGACAGGTGGTAGCCAATAAATTCAGAGTGATAGCAGACAAGCCGGACAATGTCTATTTATCCGACCATGCGCCTATTCTGGCTAATCTGACAATTCGATAGTGCCATGACTTCTAAATTATCCTTGGGGCTTGTCGTCTTACCTTTTGTGCCTTCCTCCATTGTACAAGGTCAAGAACAGGAAGTCCGTAACGAACGCCCCAATATCATTTTTATTATGAGTGATGACCATGCCCGTCAGGCTATGAG
>OGYJ01001760.1_pt1 | contig 16531 bp, 15 predicted proteins | sample 1576531 | NCBI WGS metagenome assembly OGYJ01 (sample SAMEA3541574, study PRJEB24748) | human gut metagenome | biome: human gut; feature: human-associated habitat; material: faeces | place: China | collected 2012 | reverse complement strand
ACTTGCGGAAAATGGCAATCGACGGGTATATCATTCAGATAGACCATGCCGACATAAAAGCTATGACAGCGGAGATACAGAAAATCGGGGTCAATGTCAATCAGATTGCAAAGCGCGTCAATGCGACGGGTAGCGTCTACCAAGAGGATATAGAAGAAATCAAGGAGGTGCTTGCGGAGATATGGCGGTTACAAAGATTAAGCCTATTAAAAGCACGTTAAAAAAAGCCCTTGACTATATCCAAAACCCGAACAAGACGGACGGGAAAATGCTGGTGTCCTCGTTCGGGTGCAGCTATGAAACGGCAGATATTGAGTTCGGATTTACATTGTCGCAAGCTCTTGACAGAGGAAACAACCTCGCACACCATTTGATACAATCTTTTGAGCCGGGGGAAGTCGATTATGAGAAAGCCCATGAAATCGGAAAACAGCTTGCCGACGCGGTAACAAAGGGGCAATATGAATACGTCCTTACCACTCACATAGATAAAGGGCATATCCATAACCACATCATTTTTTGTGCGGTAAACTTTGTAGACTACCACAAGTATGTTTCCAACAAGCGCACCTATTACGGAATACGCAACATCAGCGACAGGCTGTGCCGGGAAAACGGCTTGTCCGTCCTTGTGCCGGAGAAAGGCGGCAAGGGAAAGAATTATGCGGTGTATAAGAAAGAGAAAACCGCCAAAGCAAAATTGAAACTTGCCGTCGATACCCTTATCCCCCAAGTGTCCGACTTTGAAGAATTGCTCGCGCGGTTACAGGCAGAAGGCTTCACAATCAAACGGGGAAAATATGTGTCCTGTTTGGTTCCGGGACAGGAACGGTTTACCCGTTTGAAAACCCTCGGCGCAGATTATACAGAGGAAGCAATCCGGGAACGGATAGAGGGCAAGCGTACCCGCACCGCCAAAGCTCCCAAGACAGAACGCGGCGTGTCCCTGCTCATTGATATTGAAAACAGTATCAAGGCGGCGCAGAGCCGGGGTTATGAACAATGGGCGAAAATCCACAATCTGAAACAGGCAGCTAAGACCATGAATTTTATTACGGAACACAAGATTGAACAATACACCGACTTGACCGCAAAAATCGCAGAGATACAGACAGAGAGCGAACAGGCGGCAGACGCATTAAAGAGCGCGGAAAAACGGCTTGTAGATATGGCGGTGCTTATCAAGAATGTTTCCACGTTCCAAAAGACAAAACCCGCCTATGACGCATACCGCAAAGCAAGAAATAAGGACAGTTACCGGGCAGCCCATGAGCGCGAAATCATCTTGCATGAAGCAGCGGCAAAGGCATTAAAGGCGGCGGGCGTTTCCAAGCTCCCGAACCTCACCGCGCTGCAATCGGAATATGAAAAGCTCCAGGAACAGAAAGAAGCCCTTTACGCCGACTATGGCAGACTGAAAAAACAGGTCAAAGAGTACGACGTTATCAAACAGAACATAGACAGCATTTTACGGCAGCCAAGAGAACCGGAACGGGAAAAAGGAAAAGAACGCGGGGAGTAGCTTTGTTCATACTTGTATGATATAATAGTTCCTATCAAAAACAGTAGTTACATACCAAAGTGATACATTTTCAGCAAAGGAAGTGTCAGAGAATGGAACAGGAAATGCCGGACTATGAAACGATACGCGCCGCCGTTGCGGGCGAAAAATGGGCGTTGGAAAAAGTGCTTGCTTGTTACGGTGACGAAATCAACCGCCTTGCAATGGTAAAAAAGCGTCAGCCGGACGGAAGCGTAAAAGAGGAAATCGACGACGATTTACGGCAAACGCTCATACTGAAACTGTTAGAAGCTATCCCACAATTCCCAATAGAAAAGGAGTGATACCATGACACGCGGGGAAATTTGGAAAGACTTTTTTAAGAGAACCGTTTTGCCCGCCGTTATCGCATTGTTTTTATTCTTCATGTTTAAGAACGTCTTTACAGAGGACGGGCAGACCAATTACTTTTATGTGTGGCTGTGCTGCGGTATTCCCTTTGGTATTCGCCGTATGTTCGTATGGCTTGTACCGCATGGGTATGACATAGCCGGAACGGTGGGTATCATTGCCCTCAACTTCATTTTGGGTGGCATTATCGGTGGGGTCATTTTGATATGGCGGCTCGTCGTGGCTGCATGGTATATCCCCCTTACGATATACCGTTTACTTACCACAGATAAGGGCGCAACCCCTCAAATCAACATGGAAAAATAGCAAAGGAAAAACCGGGACGCAGACAGTCAGTAAAGACTATCCGCGCCCCGGTTTTCTTATGGGTGCAGTTCTGAAATGTTACGCAGTAGAACGCCGTTTTTAAGGGAAAAGGTATAAAGCCCTTGCCCTATGAGGAAACGGTTGTCAGAAGCCTGTAAAACAAGGCTTTTTTCGCCCTTACCGCGTAACAAGAGCGCGCCGTTTTCTCATGCGCTCGGCTGCCTGTCTGCGGGTAATCCGCTTCCGACAGTCCGGGCAGTATTTGACGCTGTTAGAGGTGGACGCAAAGAACGCGCCGCACACGGTACATTTCTTTCTGTCCTCGGTCTGATAGAGTTCCGCATAGAGCAGCTTATCAAGAGGAAGTACGGCAATCCGAAACCACTTACAGAGCAGGGAATAGGAAATGAGCTGCGGGCATACGCAAGTGTCCCCGTCGTCCAGTAAAATACAGTTGCCATTCTCGCAGTTGCAGCACTCCTTTTTCACAAGGGTGTTTACCTTGCGGCTTTGTCGCGGCGTCAGCCGCTTAATCCCGGTCATACTTCATCAGCAGGATAAACGGAAAGCTCTTTGTACTCGGCGTCGGTCAGCGCGTTCACTTTGGAAATGGTGCGCTCTGCAAGCTCCCGTAATCCCGCGTCCATGTAAGGCAGCGCAGCGGTCATGTTCTCAATAAGCTGCGCCTTGCTTCCCTCATGGTAAATGCTCAAAAGGTTTGTTTCCTCAACAGTAAATCTATTCATGCTCATACCTCCAAATCGTGATTTTTTCTTTTTGCCGCTGACTTTTTCGGGGCGGCTGTTTTCTTGTCTGCGGCAAGCTGCGCCCGGACAGAGGGGCGGGGCTTTTTAATCTCTTTGTCCCGGTTCTCTCCCTTGTCAATCAGCGCATACGTTCCATGTCTGCCCTCGATTTTGGAAAAGGAAAGGGTCTTGTAAGGCAGCATGGAGAAAAGGCGGTCAATGTCCTTTGTGTTCGCAAGCTGCATGAACGCTGGGGAAAGCTCCACCATGAAATGGGTCTTGTTCGGGCTGTTCGGCGTGTCATGCCGCTTCATTTCCCGCACAATGCGCCGTGCTTCCGTTTCAATCAGTCCGTCATGCAATGCGGCGATATGGGCCTTAAAATCTCCCGGTGGAAGCTGCTCCCTGTTGCGGTGTTCCTCCCGTAAGAGCCATTTAAGAGCGTCCGGGTCGTTGGGTATGGCTTCAAAGCGTTCAAACTTCCCAAACTGCGGGTCTGGGCTTCCGTTGAAATACTGTCCGGCGGGTATCATCTGCTCCCCGCGCTCATAAATCAGCTTTACCGTATCGGCGGGCAGCCCTTTTTCTTTGACGCGCTCATAATGGCGGGAATAGTCAAGTTCATACAGATTGCCCTTGATTTTTCCATGCTCCTTGCCTGTCAGCTCGATTGCATAGGCAAGAATACGGTCGCTTGTCTGCTCCATGTAAAAACGCCAGGTATTATGGGGCGCGGTGTCCTTTAGGAAAACGTCACGCTCCCGGAAGCAATGCGTCCCGGACGGGCGGCAAAACCATAAGAGGGTCTTATCCTCTTTACTTGCGCTTGCCGCCGTTTTTGCGATAATCTCCCTGTCAATATCAAAATCGCTTTGGTAAAAGCCTGTATTCTGCTTCATAATCGCATCGAGGGAAGCGAACACGTCTACATCTTCAAATTTATTTAATTTGCTCATGTGTCAGCTCCTTTCCAAGTCCTGCGACTTCTGCTTTGCGTTCTTCTTTTTCCCCGTCCGTTCTTTGTCAGCTTTAAGCTGCGCCCGGATAGAGGGCTTTTCTTTGCCGCGTTCTTTGTCTGCCTTAATCGCTTCTGCAAGGTCAACAAGGGAAATCTGTTCCCCGGCTTTTACCTTTGCTTCCAGTTCGTCAACCGTAGGGGTGTTGTTGATGATACCGTCAAAGTTGTTGTCGTTCTGCTCGATTGTGTCCTCGACGTGCTTTAGCGGGTTTATCTTTTCCGGCTGTTGTGTCTGCTCCTGCAAAAACTCCGGCACTTCCTTGTAGCCGAAACTATCTACATAATGCGCCGCGTCCTGTCCGTTCTGATGAAGCACTACCACGTCGGAAACGGAAAGGCTGTGTCCCTTAAAATCTTTCGGGTGGTCGATATTGAAACGGGTGTAAATATCTTCAAGGGAAGTACCCGGCGTAAGCTCTGCGGAATAGACAAGCTCATAGTTTGTCTTATCAACCACATTTCCCGCCGCCTGCAGGCGGTCGTAAGGCTCAAAGCGGAAGTCCCGCGTTTCGTCCCCTTGCTTTAGCTGATAAATGGAAAAGGTGTCTTTGTCGGCTTCGGCTTCCTGCGCCTTTGCATATAGCTCCTTTACTTCTCCCTGCGTCAGCTCTCCGGCGTTCAGCCCGCCCATGAGTTCCCGGCATTTTGCAAGGCTGCCGATATACAGCACGTCCCCGATTTTTGCCCTGCCGTTTTCCTGCGGGAGATAGGCTTGCAGGAAAAAGCGGTCGTTGTCGCCCGTTGTGCGGGGGTTGGCTTCAATCTTGTAAATGTACTCCTGCATGGCGGCTTTCTCCCTCGGAGCGTCCTGCGCCTGTTCCTTTTGCAGCTCTGCGATATGTTCATCAATGCTGTTGATGATTTCCGCTGCGGTGCTGCGGATTGTTTCAAGGGAGCTTTTCAGTTCGGCAAGGTCCCGTCCGGCACTCCACCCGGCAACATACCCAAAGGAATAATCGGAAGTATCAAGCCCGTAATGCTGGCACACGGTATAGGCAATACTTTCTGCCTGCACCTCACGGGTGCGGCGGTCGGGTCTGTTCTCCAAGTCCTCCAAAGGGGCGTTTAGGTCAATGTCGTGCAGCTTCGCATGGGCGATTTCATGGATAAGGGTCTTTAAGGTTTGCAGCTCGCTCATGCCCTCATCAAGGGCAATACGCTTGTCCTCCAAGTGGTAGTAACCATGTGCGCCGCCCTCGATTTTTTCAAAGCCGACAGGAACAGGAGAAGTCTTTTCAAGGGCAGCGAAAACGTCCTTGTAATGCTCCACGTCCCCGGTCAGCATATTTACGGCAATGTCGGGGATTTCCTTTCCCTCGGTCTGCGATACGTCAAAGGCCGATACCACCTTAAAGGCGGGGATTGTGATTTCCTTTTCCTCGGTTACGGGCTTTCCGTCCTTGCCGATAAAGGCTTTTCCCGTCTGCGGGTCGATTTTCTCCAGTTCCTTTTTAATCTTAAAGGGCGACGGGGCAAGGATTTTGATACCCTTTTGTCCTTTCATCACGTTTCGTCCAAAGTTATTTTTCCATGCGGAAAATCCGGCGATAAGGGAAGCGTCGGGCTTTTGCATGGCGATCAGCAGCGTATTGTTAAAGCTGTAATTATGAAACTTTGACATGACGCGCAGATATTCCTTGTAACGCTCGCTGTCGAACAGCTCCGTAATGCCTTGCTCCAAGCGGTCGGTTATCTCTTTGAGCTTTTCGGCTGGCTTCTCGCTCGTCAGCACGATAGGGATAACCGGGCGCGGCTCCTGCTGCTGTGCTTCGGGAATGGTCGCCGTCTGTACTGCCGGGGCTGCGTCCAGTTCGATGGTCGGCTGCGGGTAGCTCATAATGCGGTATTCCTCCGGCACGTCCCGTCCCTCAAAGTGTTTCTCCCATTCGTCGCCGCTTTCCACAAGGTAGCCGTATTCCGTAAAGCTGCCTTTTTCCTGCGCGGCGGCGTTTCGTCCAAAGGCGATAGGGTCAATGCTGTTTTTCCATTCAGCGGGCATTTGCACCATGCCGGATTTGTTAAGGTAATAATCGCCCAATTCGCGGGGCGTGTGGACTTCGGGGATATGCACGAAAAAGTCCTCGTTATAGGTAAAGTCAATGAGCTGCCCGATATTCTCAAAACCATTCCTGCGCTGCGTGGCTGCGTTCAGCGCGGCAATCCCGGAAGCGTCAAGGGTTTCCAGTCTTGCCGCAAGGAAGTTCAGCTCGTCCACCTGTGCCGCGCATACCATGTCATACGGCAGGGCAATGTGTCTGTCCTCCCGGTCAGAATACCCACGAATGAAAAAATCCTGCGGATTGTCAGCGGTAATGCCGACGCTTCGCATAGCTTTGTGAAGTTCTTCCTTTGTGGCGGGCATGGAAAGCCAGTAGCCACCCGGTTCTCCCGTTTCAAAGCGGGTGCGGCTGTCAATCAGGATTGCAAACTGTTCCGTTTCCTGTCCCGGTTCGGTTCTCGGTGCAGCGGCGGAAATGTCGGCGGCGGGCTGCTTGATTTCCTCGCCCTCTACGGTGTAGCCTGGTAAGAGCTGTCCGTTTACCCTAAACTGTTCCGCGTATTCCGGCGGGATAGCCGGGGAGATTTCCGTAAAAAGTTTTTCATACGCCTTGATACGCCCGTTCAGATATTTTTCCATAGCTGCCCGGTCAGCAAATACCTTTCTGTCCTGTCCGGCAATTTTTTCCTGTCCGTACCCGTGGGGGCTGTTGGTGTAGATGTTCCAAGATAACGTATAGGAGTACGGGATAGATTTCTCTGCTTTTCTGTCGTAGCGGGTATTTTCATACACATGGTAGCTCATTTTATATACCCGGTTGCTGATGGTGTGGCGGTCGTTGTCCTCGTCCTGCCACTTGTTCGCCGTATGCTTCACTTCGGGTATTCTCGCATACTCAATCGCCTTGTCAAATAGCAAGGTCTTTCCTGCCTGTTCCTCCCATGCGGAAGCCTGTACTTTCAGATTTTCAAAAACGGTCTGTTCCGCAGCCGCGCTTTCCTCCCGCAGCTTCACAAGCTCGGCAAGAGGTAAGGCGGTCAGCGGGGAAATATCCGCGCCTTTCGTGTCAAAATAGATACCGCGCTCAATCTTCATCTTGTCGGCGGCTTCCAGTCTGTCATGGTCGTATGAGGAATAACCTGTTTTCCATTCGTCCATTTGCTCGCTCCTTTCTTTTTCAATCATGCGGTGCATAAGTTCGTAGTCCTCAATGCTCATGCTTCCGTCAAATATATAAGGGTCAAAATCTTCCCCGTCCCGGTAGGGCTTTTCGGAAAAGGGAAGCCCCGCTGCATGGGCGGCGGCTCTTGCTTCCTCGATAACCTCCGGGGGAAGCCTGTCGTCATGCGCCCCGATAAAACCGTCAAGGTCATTCCTGCCGTTTTCATAGTGATAGCGCACTCCGGCGGTCAGCTCGTCAAGGCTCATATTCTCGCCTAAATGCCCGCAGTAGTAGCCGTTTAGAATAACGGCGGCGGGGTCAGCCGCTTTGATTTCCTCTAACCGGCTCCTGTCAAACGGTTCTAAAGTACCGTCCACTTCAAGATGAAACAGCTCGGCGTTCCATGAACGTCCCTGTTTCCAAAATGCTACCCATGCAATACCGTCCCTAAGTTCCTCTTGATAGTCCTTTACGCTGTCGCGCAAACTTGCCATGTGTAAAACCTCCTTTCGCGTATGGCAGCGCGGACGCTGCGTTTGTGGTTACATAGTCCTACTACGGTGCGCCCGCATTTCTGCCAAAGATTTTTGAGGATTTTTAGAGGGTTTGGGAAACTTCCCAACAAGCAAAATCCCCGCCAAGCTCTACATGAGTGGCAGGGATTTTACGGAAGTGGGTACCCGCTTCCTATGCTTGCTATTCCAGTTCTTTGTCCTTTGAAATGGTTACTTTGTAGTTCACATACTTACCGCCCGTATCAGCTAAAAGCACCGTTCCGTCGTAGGTTTTTCCTGTTTTCGGAGAATACAGCTTTTTGACTGTTGCCTTGCCGGATTTCAAAAGTGCTGCGGCAATCTTCGGGGTAAAGACGGTTTTCCATTCCTCAAAGAAGCGGTCATTTTTCCACATGGCAAAGCTGCACTCTTTGTTGGAACAGTAGTAGTTTTTCTTTCCCTCATAGACCAGGGACTTGCAGCGGGGACACTTCCCAAGCTCTGTTTTTTCTGTCTTGAAAAGCTCTTGTTTCTCACCCAACACGGAAGCATACATACTTCATCTGCTGCGGGGAGATGTTAAGCTGCTTTGCAAGGATAGCCCGGTCGCCCTGTGCCTGATTGAGCATGAGGACAAAATCGGAGTTTTCAAAGATATTCTCGACTTCGCGGCTGCTTAAAAGGTCTTTGACGTTCTGTGTGATAGCCGTCGGTATGCCGCCCCATTTACGAAAACGCTTCCAAATCTCCACAGAATAGGCTGCGGTCTGTTCCTCTTTCAAAAGCAAATGAAATTCGTCCATATAGTAACGGGTTGCCTTTTTCTCGGCGCGGTTGACGGTCACGCGGTTCCACACCTGGTCTTGCACAATGAGCATACCTAATTTTTTGAGCTGCTTTCCAAGCTGCTTAATATCAAAGCAGACAAGACGGTTTGAAAGCTCCACGTTGGTACGGTGGTTAAAGACGTTCAGAGAGCCGGAAACATAAAGCTCCAATGCCGCCGCAATGCGGGCAGCTTCCGGCTCCGGCTGTTTCAGCAGTTCGTTGTAGAGGTCGCCCAAAATCGGCATTTTTGCCGGGTCGGGGTCTGCAAGGAAAGGTCGGTACACATTCCTAACGGCGCGGTCAATGACGGTCTTTTCCACGGGCTGCAAGCCCTCTTTGCCGCCGATAACAAGCTCGCAGAGGGAAAGGATAAAGTCGGATTTCAAGGCAAGCGGGTTGTCGTCCTCGGAGTAGTTGAGGTTAATATCCATAGGGTTCACATACTGGGGCTTGCCGTCCATGCCTTTTCCGGCAGGCGACAGACGTATCACTTGCCCGCCCAAACGCTGCACAAGGGAAAAATATTCTGCTTCCGGGTCGCAGATAATAATATCGTCGTCGGTAATGAGAAAGGCGTTTGTCATTTCCCGTTTTGCCGCAAAGGATTTACCGCTTCCCGGTGTTCCAAGAATAAGCCCGTTGGGATTTTTCAGTTGCTTGCGGTCGCAGAGTATCATGTTGTTACTAAGGGCATTTAAGCCGTAGTAAAGGGCTGCACCCCTTTGGAAAAGCTCCTGCGTGATGAACGGGATAAAAATAGCGGTGCTACTGGTCGTAAGCCCTCTTTGAATGGGGATAAGGTTCTCCCCAAGAGGAATAGAGGACATAAAGCCCGCTTCCTGCAAATAGTCAAGGCGGGTCAGAGCGCAGTTGTTTTTCTGTGCAAAGCCCGCCGTAGCAAAGATGTCATTATCCAGTTTCCGCTTCGTGTCTGCCATGTTTACCACAAGGAACGTCAGCAGAAACATTCTTTCATTTCTGCTCTGTAAATCCTGCAAGAGATTTTTCGCTTCGCTGCCGAACGTGGCAAGGTCGGACGGAATTATATCCATATCGTACCCGCTGCGTACCGCCTTTTTCTGTTCCTCAATCTTCATCTTGTCGAGGTCGGTAATTTTGCGCTTGATAGTCTTGATTGCTTCGCTCTGGTCGATACTGCGGATATGCAGATTGACGATAATTCCGTTTTCAAGGTCGAGAATGTCCGAAAGCATACGGTCGTTCAGCTCCGGCGCAAGGATTTCAAGGAAGCTAACAGCACCGAGCTTGCGCCCCATGCGAAACGTCCTGCCGTCGCCAAAGCGGAACGAGGACGGGGCGATAAAGTCCTTTGTGGTAAGCCCGGACGGTACAAGCCAGTCCCAAGAGAAACGGAACGGCTCGCCCTCCGGGTGGAAAATCCCATGCAGTACGTTCAAGCGTTCCTGTCCGTTCATGGGGCGGGCGGTTACACCAAGCACCTTAAAATTATTGAGTACGTCGGTTTCGATACGGGAAAGGCGGGCTTTTGCCGCCGCAAGATTGTCCGCTTCAATGGAAAAGGTAATGTACTTGCACTTTTCCAGTCCGTTGTTGCCTTTTTCAAGCTGATTTTTAAGCATATCCGCGTACTCCCTGCGGATAGAGTTAAAAGCGTCGTCCTGCGCCGGAATTTCGATAGCCGCCTGTGCCTTTTCCTTTCTTGCACCCTGATTGATGAAAGAGAGCTGCACCGAAACGGAAGCGTCAAAGTAGTTGAGAAAATCGCACCAGTTTTCAAAAATGGCTGTCTTATCGTCTGCCTGTGCAAGCTGATAGTTAATATCTTCAAAGACAAGGCTTTTACTGTATTTCTTTTCCGTTACCCTGCAAATCCCGTCCGGGTACATCTGCAAGTAGGGAATGGTCTGTTGTGCGGTGCGGGGCTTCCCGTCGCCCTTTGCCGCCTGTATCACGGCGGCGATTTCTTTCTTTTCTGCGCGGGTCAGCTTACGCTTCACGGGATTTTTTACCGCGCGGGTCATGGTTTTTCGTTCTGCCATTGACAATAGCCGATACCTCCTTTTCCAGTTTTCGTTGTTTTTCTATGACGGCATAAAAATTTTCCGTCTGATAGGGGCGTTCCTTTGGTCGGATAAACTTTGTCTGAATGACGTTCTTTATCACGATTTCAAGGGGCTGCCCGTGTTTTTCATACATTGCCAAGAGGAAGCAGGGAAGCATAACGACAATCATTGCAAATGCCGCCATGCTTGTTCCCGCGCTGTCTTTGAGCAAAAAGAAAAGCGGTAGTCCCATAGCGAGGGCTGCCGCAAAACATATAATCTGCCGCTTTGTCAGATTAAAAGCGACTTTCGTTTTGATTTTTGATAAGTCTTTGGGTACGGGTACATACGCCAAGTGAAAACCTCCTTTCTCTGGGTTTGGTGTTGCTGTAACTTCCCATAAGGGTAATCAAGGCAAAGGTCAATCTATGCCCTTTGCCCGCCCGTATTATATGGGGGTTATCCGCGTCAAGGTCGGGTCGTATTTTCGCCGCTTCGCTCTGAAAATCTCCACCCTGCCCTTGACACGCCGCTAATGCGCGGAGAAAATCGACTTCGCCAGTGCGCCGGATTTGAACAGGGAGAAACAGAGGATAACGGTATAGGCTGCAAGGGAGAATATCGCGCTGTGCAGATTGTCCGCTATTATCATGTTGTTCACCAAAACCGCGTAAATGCCGACGCATATCATTATGAGGAAGCCTTGAAAACCGATAGCGAACAGGGATTTGAGGTAGTTGTTTCCTATCTGCCCCCATTCCCGGTTCGTCATTGTTGCAAACGGGATAGGCGATACCGAACAGTAAAGGTAAATCTCTATCATGCGCCCGTAGAGGATAACGGTTATCAGTACGGACATGATTTTCATGCACAAGCTCACAAGGCTTGTTTCCATGACAAGTAAGAGCAGTTCGGGGATTTCCATAGCGTCAAGCCCGCTTTGCATGGAAGCAAGGGCGGCGGCAACATCAATCTCTGTGCTGCCGCCGATTACCCCCGCCGCGCCGGAAACAACGTGCTGCGCCATATCGAACACCGCCATAGTGATGTCAAAGGTGTGCGTCACAAGGTAGACTGCCACAAACGCCTTGAACACCCACTTGAAGAACATGGAAGTGTCAACGTCGTGCATATTGTTCTTTTCCGTTACCATGCTGATAAGCTCATAGCATAGGACGTAGGTAATGACAAGCCCCGCAATGGGTACGATTACATTCTCACTAAGGGTCTGTATCATGGAGAATATATTTGCGTTCCACCCTTGCGGGGTCTGCCCTACCTCTGCGGCGATAGTGCCGACTTTCTCGTTTACGTCCCCGAACATAGTTGACAGATTACCGTTAATGGCTCCAATGAGGATTTCCTTTATCCATTCGTTAATCGCGTCAAGTATGCTCTGCATAGGCTAACCCCGCCGCTTAACCGAACAGGCCGGAAAGCAGAGGTACAAGGGTGCCACCGATAAGGGCAACGCCGCCGCCCGCCATGAGCTGTTTCATGCCCTGCGACTTCGCGCCGGGGTTATCGTTGCCGTACCCCTCCATGAGGTTAATGCCGCCCCAAATGCCAAGTCCTGCGCCAAGCGCGATTACCAAAGTCTGCAATACGTCAACTGCGCTGTTGAAAAAATCCATATAAACCTCGCTTTCTGCCGCTAAAACGGCTCAAAAAATGTTGTTGGAAATAAAAATGCCGCCGTTTTTATTCGGCGGCTGCGTCCTCGTCGGACAAATCTATTTCGTATATGTCAAAGGGTTCGTCGGGCTTTACGATTGCCGGACGGGTGGACATATACCGTTCAACGTCAAAAGCGTTTTTCTTGTCGAAGTCGGAAAGGTATTTGTAGTTCGGGTGTTTCGTGATGTCGTATTTGTCGCTTAAAAAGGGACGCACACCGCGTAGCTGCAAAATACATTTCCCACCGTCCATAACTGCTATTTCGTCCTGTGTCATCAGCTCCTTTCCTAATTTTTGATAAGTAAGTCCATGAGAAACCTGCGTGCCGCGATTTTCGGAAGTGTTGAAACTGTCGATTGTTTCCCGTCCCAAGTTATCCGAAATATCCTTTGCATTTTTCCCACGTCCTCCCAAAAACAAGGTGCTGTCGGCATTATCAAGTATGATTTCTGCCGCGTCCTTGTAAATGGCTTTTAGCTGGCTCTGCGATTGCAGAATGATAGAAGCCGAGATTTCCCGGCTGCGGATTGTGGCAATCAATTTTTCAAACTGCGGGATTTGTCCAATGTTTGCAAACTCGTCTAACAGGCAGCGAACATGAACCGGCAGCTTGCCGCCGTATTCGTCGTCGGCCTTGTCGCACAAGAGATTAAATAACTGCGATTGCAGCATAGCGATAACAAAATTAAACGTGCTGTCCGTATCGCTCATAATCAAAAACAAAGCTGTTTTTCTGTCGCCTAACGTGTCAAGTTCTAATTCGTCGTAGGACATAAGATCGCGCAATTCCTTTATATCAAAAGGAGCGAGCCTCGCACCGCAAGAAATGAGGATTGATTTTGCGGTTTTGCCCGCCGCCAATTTATATTTTCGGTACTGCTTCACCGCGAAATGGTCGGGGTCGCGTTCTTCCAAGTCGGCAAACAGCAAATCGACGGGGCTTTGATATTCCTCGTCGTCCTCGCGGGCTTCGCTGGCGTTGATAAGTTCCAACAGGGTAATAAAGTTCATTTCCTCGGCGGGGGCTTCGTACCAGATGTAGCCCACCAACGCGCAATACAAAAGCCGTTCTGCCTTTACCCAAAAATCCTCCGCGCTTTTTTCTCCCTCACCTTTGGTATTCGCTATCAACGTATTTACCAGCTTCAAAATATCTTTCTCGCTGCGGATATACACAAAGGGGTTGTAGTGCATAGATTTTTTGAAGTTAATCGTATTCAGTACCTTAATGCGGTAGCCCGCCCGTTGCAGCAGCTTCCCGCACTCAATCAAAACCGTACCTTTCGGGTTTTGTCAATAAGGAACAAGAAAAAAGTATCTTGCTTTTAAGCGGTTTCATCGCCGCTGTCGTTCTTGATAAGGCGCACAACCTTGTCCGTAAAGGTTTCCCGGCTGGTTTCGCTGAAATGGATATGAATGTCAAAGGTCGTGCCGCCGATGTTCTTCACAAGGTCGGGTTTGGCGGTCAGAGGGGAAGCGGCTGCGGGGGTGCTGGTCTTGCTGGTTTCATTGTTCATAGGCTCTCCTTTCAAAGATAAAGCCCCATGTGGTCGGCACATGAGGCGGTCATATCGGGTAAGGGTGCAAGGGTGCAACAATGCAAAGGTATCTACGGATTGCATTCTTACTTTGCACTCTTGGCTTCGTTCCTGCGGTAGTACCATTGATTTCCCCGGCGTATGACTTCTATCCGGGTATCAAGATTGCGGCGGGCATTTTTAACTGTTCTCTCGGATATTCCGGCTTCGGCTGCGGCTTTTACAATGTCCTCGCTGGCAAGCTCTTTCCCGTCTGCCAGTAAATCCAGTATCAGCCGTTCCGCCTGTTCGGTCTTGGTGGCGGTGTTCCCGCCCGCGCCGGACAGCAGCTCGTCGGCGGTGATGTCGTATTCGCCTATCCACGAAAAGCCCGTTTCCGGGTCAAGGCAAAAGGCAACGGGCTTGCCCTCCGGCGCAAGGGAAGATTTGTCATGGACGATAACGCGCACATTCGGTTCTCGCTTCACGCGCCCGATCAGCAGGACGCTCCTTGCTGCGGCGCGGAAGTCGATAGAACCTAAGCCCCGGTATGCGCTCTGCCCTCCGGCAGCTTTGTTGAGATGTCCGATAAGGATAACGGCGCACCCGGTACGCTCGGCAACATCGGCAAGGCGGCGGAACATGGGGCGCACTTCGTTTGCCCGGTTCATGTCGGTTTTTTCGCCCATGTACGCCTGTATGGGGTCAAGGATAATCAGCCGCGCCCCGTTCTGCGTGATTGCCTTTTCTATGCGCTCGTCGGAGAGGGTAAGCTCCCGCTTGGCTTCATCAATCACAAGTACGCGGTCAAGGTCGGCTTCTGCTTCCATCAAGCGGGGCTTGACGGTATCGCCCAGCCCGTCCTCGGCGGTCTGGTAAATTACTTGGAATGGCGGCAAGGGCTTCATTCCCGGCAGCGTTCCCCCGGTGGTGCAGGCGGCGGCAAGGCGTAGGGCAAAGGTGGTCTTGCCCTCGCCGGGATTGCCTTGCACAATGGTTACTTTCCCAAAGGGGATATACGGCTCCCATAGCCATTCAACGGTCTGTGTGTCAACCTCGCTCATGCGGATAATCTCAACGGTTTCTTCCTGCGGCGGCTCTTTCAAGCCGTAGATTGCTTCCCGCAAATACTTCCCGTCTGTGATTTCTGCCCGGTGCTGCAATACCTCGTTCCAGTCCTTGAAAAGAGGGATAAGCCGATGGACGGTCAAGCCCTCCGGCACAAGCTCTGCAAGGCGGCTGCAAGCGTCGTTTCCGGCTTCGTCGCTATCAAGGCAGAGAAAAACGGTCTTGATGTTCGGACGGTCAGAGAGGAAACGCAGCAGGGCTTTTTCTCCCACGCCGCCCAGTGCAAGGTAGCTTTGTTTCTGCCATTCCTTTTTGAACAGGCAGAGGAAAGATAACAGGTCAATGGGGGCTTCAAAGACAAAAAGCCTTTCGCCCTCGCCCCGGTAGCAGAAGTTAAAAGTCTTGTCGCTGCCTTTCACATCAAGCCGGAAGCTGCCCACCGTTCCCCGTTGGTGGGCATATCTCGGTATGCCGCTTTCATCTCTGCCGACAAATACGGCGTTATGGTGGGCGGCTTCCTCGTAGAGATCGCCGCAGGAAAAGAAAAAGCCCGACACATCTTCATCAATGCGCCGGGCGGCTGTAAGGTAGTTCCTCGCTGTTTGGTTGTCGGGGCTTTTGGGTGGTAGTCTGAATTGCAGATAGACGGGTGGGGGTGCTTCGCCCCGTTCGCCTATCAGCATTTCAACGGCTTCAAGAAAACTTTTGCCGTAAAACTCCATGACAAAATCAATCGGACCGCCGCCTTTGCTCTGGCTGTGCCGATACCATCTGTTTTCTCTGACCGTCAAGCTGTCGTGCCGTTTCCAACGGTACTCCTGTCCGGCGCGTTCAAGCTGTTCGCCCTGGGCTTGCAGGAATGATACAAGGTCGGTCTGATTTGCCCGGTCAATCTGTTCTTTGGTGTAGGTCATAGGGAAATATCCTCCTTTTTGCGTCTTGGTGTTTGGTGTGTCTGTTCCTGTGTGCGCTGCTCGGCTTGCTCTACAATATCAATGCACTTTCGGATTTGCTGTAACTCCTTAACCTCGCTGCGCTTTGTTTTCAGTTCTTCATATTCGCCTGTGGATTGGGCTTTCAGTTCGTCAAATTCTTTCTGCCACTCGGACACCTTGAAAGACTTTGTACCCTCCGGCAGATTTGCGTGCAGGAAACGGTTGGCGGCGTTCCAGATAATGAGGTCGCTTTCGTGGGCTTGCTCAAATTTTTCTCTCTTTTTGCCCCATCCGTTTTTCAGCGTTTTCAGTTCATCGTGAATGGGCTTCAAGCGGTTGTAGTTGCTGCCATGCTCGATAAACTTTTCCAATGTCCTCATGCGCTTCTGCTTGGCAACAACTCTTGAATTCAGCCGCTTTGCTTCTTCATCAACAGAGGAAAGGGCAGCGTCCAAATCTTCAAGGGTAGCAATGCCCTTGCTTTGCAGATAGACAATCGCCTTGCTGATTTTTTGCAATTCCCCGGCAGTATGCTGTTGCTGCCAGCCCTGTGAATACTTCCGGCTTTTCTCTCGTTCAATGCTCAAATACCTTGTAAGCAGCGTGGCAATATCGGGAGAGTGCGGGGCAGCTTGCAGTTGCTTCTTAGCGGCGAAAACCTCCGCAAGCCATTCTTTCAAGCTGTCGATATAGCCCCGGATTTCCCGCATAAGTCGGTTGGTCTTTTGTATCATGCGGTTGATTTCTCCCTTGTCGGTGGCTATGCCTTTCTTCTCCATTTGGGAAGCTGCAACACCCATGTGGACGGTGGGGAGTTCCTCAATACCACGCTCTGCATGGCTGCG
>OGYJ01001756.1_pt1 | contig 16544 bp, 13 predicted proteins | sample 1576531 | NCBI WGS metagenome assembly OGYJ01 (sample SAMEA3541574, study PRJEB24748) | human gut metagenome | biome: human gut; feature: human-associated habitat; material: faeces | place: China | collected 2012 | reverse complement strand
AAAGAGCATGGCGGCCTACCGCGAGGGCATGAAAACGGTGCTCATCCCCAGAGGACGGAAGAACGAGGAGAATTTCGTGCTGGTATCGGTGAATGGACGGAACTTCAAGATCATGAAGGGTGTGGAGGTACAGGTGCCGGAGTTTGTGGCGCAGGTGCTGGAGAACGCCAGGATGATGGAGGACGATGCCCGCAGCTATGTAGACCGCATGGCCAACTGAACGGAAGGGGGAGAGAGAATGGCGACGGTCAAGCAGGTGCTGGAGCAGGTGGACGCCATGCTCCCCAACCAGTACACCACGGCGGAGAAGCGGCGGTGGCTTCTGCAGGCGGAGGGCTTCGTGGTGCGGGAGGTGCATCAGCCCCACGCAGGCGGAGAGGAGACAGAGGTGCCGCCGGAGGACACCGGGGAGGACACGGTGCTGCTGGTGCAGCCGCCCTATGACGAGCTGTACCGCCACTATGTGGAGGCACAGATCCACTACGCCAACGGGGAGATGGAGCGGTACAACAATGCCTGTGCCGCTTGGAACAACGCCCTGCTGACATACCGGGACTTCTGGTGCCGCAGTCATATGCCCCGGCAGGGGGTGAAGGCGCTGCGGCTGATGTGAGGGGGATGGGATGTTTTTTCAGAAAATGAGCGTGCCGGTGCAGAGCACGGTGACGGTCAGCAGCTTTTTAGGGCTGGATCGGCGGGCAAGAGGGGAGCTGGGCTCCTTCCGGGAGATGGAGAATCTCACCTCCGACGGCTATCCCACCCTGACGGTGCGGCCCCGGCGTGGTCTTGCAGGGCAGGTGGAGTCCCCCGGCGGCATAGCCGCCAAGGATGCTTTGATCTGGGTGGACGGGCACACCCTGTATATCGGCGGCGTGGCCACGGAGTTGGTGCTGACGGAGGGAAGGAAGCGCACCAGCATGGCACACGTATACATATGTGACTAACCTGCACATTGTGCATCTCGTGATCTGGCCGGACAAGAAGTACATCAACACCGGCGACCTCAGCCAGCACGGCAGTCTGGAGAACCGGGTGCAGACACAGGGACAGGTGACACTGTCTCTCTGCGGGGCCAAGGGGGCGGCGCTGGGGGACTATCTGGTCTCGGAGGAGCCGCCGGCGGACCCGGCGGGAGGATGCCTGTGGCTGGACACCACCGGGGAGATACCGGTGCTGCGGCAATACGGCGAGAGCGGCTGGAGCATCCGGGAGGATACCTATATAAAAATAGCGGCAGGCGGCATCGGCGTGGGCTTCGCCGCCGGGGACGGCGTGGTCATCGAGGGGTGCCGGGAGGAGAGTCTCAACGGCAGCCATGTGCTGGAGGCGGCGGAGGACGGCGCTCTGGTGGTACCGGGGATGATCGCCAGTCAGGCGACCCAGACGGAGGAGCTGACGGTGCGGCGCAGCGTGCCGGAGATGGACTTCGTTATCGAGAGCGGCAACCGGCTGTGGGGGTGCAAGTACGGTGTGGTGGACGGAAAGGCCGTCAATGAGATCTATGCCAGTAAGCTGGGGGATTTCAAGAACTGGAACTGCTACGCCGGGCGCAGCACCGACAGCTATGTCGCCACCCGTGGCTCCGACGGCCCCTTCACCGGGGCGGCGGACTATCTGGGCAGTCCCCTGTTTTTCAAGGAGGACTGCATTGAGCGGGTGTATCCCAGTGCGGCGGGAGCGCACCAGATCGTGACGGTGCGGTGTCCCGGCGTCAGGAAGGGCAGCGGACGGAGTCTTCAGACGGTGGAGGGCGTGCTGTACTACCACGGCTGCGGCGGCGTATACGCCTTTGACGGCAGTATGCCACAACGAGTATCCCAAGCGCTGGGGGAGGATGAGTATCACGGCGCCGTGGCCGGAGGCGCAGACGGGAAGTACTATCTCTCGGTGCTGGACACCGAGAATCAGCCGCAGCTGCTGGTGTACGATGTGCGACAGGGGTTGTGGCATCGGGAGGACGACCTGCGGGCGGTGGGCTTCGCCGTCAGCGGCGGCGTGCTGTACGCCATGACCAAGGAGGGGGACATTCTCGCCTTAAAGGGCGGCGGCACGGTGCAGGAGGAGCCTGTTGCATGGCGGGCGGAGACCGGCGATCTGGGACTGGACTCCGGCGAGGGAAAGTACCTGGTGCGTCTGTCTCTGCGGCTGCGGCCGGAGGAGGGTAGTACCGTCCGGGCGGCGGTGAGCTATGACGAAGGGCAGACGTGGCAGGAGCAGGGCGGCGTCACCGGCAGCGGGCGGCTGCGGGACTGCGTGCTCCATGTGCGGCCCCGGAGGTGCCGGAGACTGCGGCTGCGGCTCTATGGCGTGGGCGGCTGCCGGGTATACAGCCTGACGGCGGTGTATGAGAAGGGAAGTGACGGCCCGTGAGCACACTGATGATGCCGCCCAGCCCTCAGGGGACGGTGCAGGAGCAGCTGGTGCGGCAGTATTCGTACCTGTTTCAGATGGCCCAGCAGCTGAATGTGGCACTGGGGCAGCTGGAGAGCGGCGGGACTGCCGCACCCTCCGGCGGCACTGCGGTCCCGGCGGCGCGGGAGCAGCAGTATCAGACTCTGAAGAGTATGATCGTCAAGACGGCGGACACGGTGCAGCGGCGTATGGATCAGCTTTCGGCCAAGCTGACGGGAGAGTATGTGGCGGCGTCGGAGTTCGGTACCTATGTGGAGCGGCTCAATGCGTATCTGGAGGCGAATCCGGAGGCGCTGACCCAGTATTACAGCTTCTTTGCCGACTTACAGGCCAGCACGGAGACGGTGTCCGCCGCCTTTGAGCAGTACCGGGTGGAGACAGAAGGATACATCCGGACGGGCATCGTGTGCTACGATGGGGCGGTGCCGCAGTATGGCGTGGCGGTGGGGCAGAACCTCACCTGCCGGGAGGTGGACGGAGAGACGGTGGTGGAGCAGAACGACTTCCGGGCCACCTTCACTGCCAGCAAGCTGTCCTTCTGGCAGGATGCCAGCGAGGTGGCATATGTGTCCAACAACCGGCTGTATATCACCAACATCACGGTGCTGGAGGGTATGAGCATCGGGGAGTGGGAGATCTCGTCGGGGAACGGACTGGTGATCCGGTGGATGGGAGGTTAAGGAAATGGCCAGTATTTATGGAGGGGCCTCCGGCAACGGCTGGAAGCTGAGGCTTGACTATACGGTGACGCAGGATCGGGCGGCCAACACATCCAGCCTGCGGCTGCGGCTGTATCTGTACGCCAACACCACGGGGTCATACAATCTGGAGAAGGACTCGGCGTACTACGTTTTGCAGGGACAGAAGGTCTATCAGACGTATCAGTACACGGCGCCGGGATGGTATCTGCTGGGAGAGCGGACGGTGACGGTGCGCCATGGGGCGGACGGAAACGGCTCGGTGCAGCTGGGCGGTCAGTGGGTGTCGGATGTGGAATCCAGCTGGACCCCGGCCAGCCTGTCGGTGTCGGCGGCGGTAGCGCTGCCCCGTATCCTGCGGCCCTCGGTGCTGCGGGTGGCGGAACTGACGCTGGGGCAAGCGTGTGTGCTGTCCATTCGTGCAGAGGAGGAACGGTACACCCATCGGGTGACGTATGCGCTGGGCGGTGCCAGCGGCACGGTGGTGCAGGAGACGGCGCAGCGGGAGCTGACGTGGACTCCGCCGCTGGAGCTGGCCCGGCAGCTGCCTCAATCCGTGGCGGGGACCATGCGTCTGACGGTGACCACCTATGACGGCGACACCACCATGGGCAGCAGCGTCACGGAGTGCAGGGTCTATGTGCCGGATACGGTGCGGCCCACGGCGGCGCTGACGGTGATGCCGGTGAACGACAATGCCGTGCTGGAGCAGTGGGGCGTATTTGTTAAGGGGATGACCCGGCTGAGGTGGCAGGTGACGGCGCAGGGAGCCTATGGGGCCTCCATCGACGGGTGCAGCGTCAGCTGCGGCGGTGTAGGCGGCAGCGGTTTGAGCGGTGTGTCTGCTGGGGCGGTGTCGGTGAGCGGCGAGGTGACGGCTGCGGCCGTGGTGAAGGACAGCCGGGGGCGCAGTGTCTCTGTGGAGGCGGGGTCGGTGACGGTATATGAGTACAGCGGCCCCACCATGACCCGGCCGGCGGTATGCCGGTGCGATGCCGACGGCACGGCGTGCAGCGACGGCGGCTATGTGAAGGTGAAGTGTGGGGCGCAGTGCTCCGACGTGGGAGGACGGAATCAGGTGAGCCTGCGGGTGCGCTCCCGGCGCCCCGGCGGGGAGTTCGGCGGCTATACGGCACTGGAGAGCGGTGTGGAGAAGGTGCTGCCGGGATTTTCTCCGCTGCTGTCGTATGAGCTGGAGCTTTCGGCGGAGGATCTGCCGGGGAGCCGGAGAACGGTGGTGTGCGCCATTCCCACGGCGGCGGCTGCGGTGCATCTGGCCTCCGGCGGCACGGCGGTAGGCGTGGGGAAGTATGCCGAGCACGACCGGGCGGTGGAGGTGAACCCGGAGTGGGAGGTCTATGTGAAGGGCAAGGCCCTGTGGGAGCTGATCTATCCTGTGGGGAGCCTGTATCTGTCGGCGGTGGACACCGATCCGGGGGTGCTGTTTGGCGGAACGTGGGAGCGTATCCGGGACAGGTTCCTGTTGGCGGCGGGCAGCACCTATGCGGCGGGGAGCAGCGGCGGCGAGGCGACCCACACGCTGACGGAGAATGAACTGCCCGCCCACGCTCACGATCCGGCCAACGAGGCGGGGTACTACGGCTTTATCACCAACAGCCAGAAGGCCTTTGCCGTGGGGGATATGGGCGTGCAGAGCGGCAGCGGCCGGTACTATCCCTATGCCCCGGCGGCCTTTGATATCAGCCGCAATACCAAAACGGGCAGCGTGGGCGGCGGGAAGGCCCACAACAATATGCCGCCGTATCTGGCGGTGTACGTCTGGCAACGGACGGCATGAAAAGGAGGAAGAAAGATGGCATCCAATTATCCTACCGTCTACTACGGCTCCTACGGAGAGACGGTAAAGCAGCTGCAGCAGGCATTGAACCAGGTGGGCTATTCGCTGGACGTGGACGGCGGCTTTGGGGAAAGGACCCGTGCGGCGGTGCTGGACTATCAGCGCAAGAATGGCCTGCGGGTGGACGGCGTGGCGGGCAGCGAGACCATGGGGAGCCTGTTGGCCCGGCTGACCCCGGCTACCTCAGGCCCCAGCACCAGCGGTCAGGTGCTCTCCGGCGTGTCGGATGAGACTATGAGCCGGATGCGGCAGCTGGAGAAGGGATATACCCCATCCGATGAGGTGACGGCGGCCCGTGCTCTGTGGGAGAGCCTGCAGGGGCAGAAGCCGGGGGAGTATGAGTCCCGGTTCCAGCAGCAGCTGGCGGCGCTGTATGACCAAATCAGCTCCCGTAAGCCCTATGCCTACGACCCGGAGCAGGACGCCGACTATCAGCGCTATGCACGGCTCTATCAGAGGCAGGGACAGGCGGCCATGGAGGATACCATGGGGCAGGCGGCGGCGCTGTCCGGCGGGTACGGCTCCAGCTATGCCCAGCAGACGGGGCAGCAGGCGTACAGCCAGTATCTGTCGGAGCTGTCGGCCCTGATCCCGGAGCTGGAGAAGCAGGCTCGCAGCCGCTATGAGCAGCAGGGACAGGCCCTGATGGACCGGTACGGCCTGCTGCAGCAGGCGGAGCAGGTGGATTACAGCCGCTGGCAGGATCAGCTGAAGGCGTGGCAGTCCGACAGCGACCGGGCGTATGAGTACTATAACAGCGTGGGGAAGGAGGACCGGGATCTGTACAGCACCATGCTGAAGTACTATGCCGGCAAGGCGGCGGACGAACAGAAGGCCGCCGGAGGCGTGCGGTATGGCAGCGGCCGGACGGTGGAGGGGGAGAAGCCCCAGTCCCTCAGCTCCACTGCCAGCGACAGTCTGGAGCGGGCCATGGGTAACTATCTCAAGGCCGGGGATACCCGCAGCGCACAGAACCTTATTACCCTGTACAAGGAGCGGATGACGCCCACCCAGAAGAAGCGCTTTTCGGCGCTGTTTGACAAGTACGGCGCAGCCATCGGCTGGTAAGGACTTGCCAAAGGGCGGCGGGGCGGGTACAATAGAGCCTGACTTGTAAGGGGAGGGCGCTGAGGAATGGCGGGATACTACTACGGACAGCTGAGCAAGGAGAAAAAGGCGGTCTATGATATGCTGGCGGCGGGGTGCGATGCGCTGGCGGCGGTGATCCGGGTGCCGGATCTGGGGACGGAGGTGCTGTCGGACATCTATCTGCGGATGAAGCTGGATCTGCCGCTGCTGTTTTTCGTGACGGGATTTCACTATCGAAAGATGCCGGGGGCGGACCATGTGGAGGTGCTGCCGGACTATCTGTTCGACCGGGGAAAGGTGAAGATGCACCGGCAGGCGGTGATGGCCCGGCTGGAGCGGCTGGCCCGGCCCCTGAAGGGAAAGAGTGACCGGGAGAAGGAACTGGCCATCCACGATTTCATTCTGGAGAACGTCACCTATGACAAGCTGAAAAAGTCCTATTCCCACGAAATCATCGGGCCGCTGACCCAAGGGGTGGGGGTGTGCGAGGGCATCGCCAAGACGGTGAAGGCCCTGTGCGACGCTGTGGGGCTTCCCTGTATCGTGGCGCTCAGCGAGGCGGCACCGGAGATCGGCGTGCGATACCGGCACACATGGAACGTGGTGACGGTGGAGGGGCAGCGGTATCATGTGGACGCTACCTTTGACAACTCCCTTCAGCGGGGGATGAAGCGATACGACTACTTCAATCTGGATGACCGGCATATCTTCCGGGACCATCAGAAGCTGGTGCTGCCGCTGCCGGAGTGCGGTGGGGACAAGGGGTACTTCTACCGGTCGCTGTCCTTTACCAAGACGGAGGATGTGGAGAAGCGGGTGCGGCAGGCCCTGCGGAAGAAGCAGGAGCACTTCGTGTTCCACTGGCGTGGCGGCGGGCTGAATCAGGAGATCCTGGGGCAGCTGCTGGAGAAGTGCGCCGGTGCGGCGGCGGAGCGGGGCAAGACCGTGGGCTGCTCCCTGAACCGGGCGCAGGCGGTGATCCAGCTGGATTTCTCCGACGCCCCGGCGGGGGAGGTGCTGGTGGAGGAGCCGGACGAGGGACAGAAGCTGTGAATGGGTAAGGATTTCAGGCTCTTGAAGGAGCGAGAGGCGCAAAACCGGGGGTTTTGCGCCTCTTTTTGTTGCACTCAACCGTTGGTTGAATTATAATATCCGTAATTCAACTACGCCGTTATTGCCATTTTAGACGGTTTTTTATATGCTGAGAGCACAAAATGAAAGGAGCGAACACACGATGAGTGAGAATTTGTTGGCAGGCCGCATCGCACAGCTGCGGAAAGAGGCGGGCATGACCCAGGAACAGCTGGGCAATGCCCTGGGACTGACGTATCAGTCGGTGAGCAAGTGGGAGAATGGGCTTTCCTGCCCGGATGTGCAGCTGCTGCCGCAGTTGGCGGATCTGTTCCAAGTGACGCTGGACGATCTGTTTGGCCGTGAGGCTCCGCAACCGGAGCGGACGGCGGAGCAGGAGGAGATGGAGATGGAGCGCACCCTGCCGTGGCCGGACGATGATACTCTATATGCAGTGGTGTATCATGGGCATCAGCTGCTGACGGAGGAGCCGGCAGCGCTGAGAGGACACCGGGAGGAGCTGCGGTTCGTGTACGACGGTCCGGCGGTGAATATCAGCAGCTGGTTCGACGTGGTGTGTGAGAGCGGCCCGGTGGAGGGCAGCGTCACCGCCGGAGGAGACGTGAAGTGCGGCGAGGTAGGCGGCAGTGTCACGGCTGACGGAGATGTGGCGTGTGACGCCGTAGGCAGCGGCGTGCAGGCCGGCGGTGATGTGCATTGCGCCGGTGTGGAGGGCAATGTCACCGCAGGCGGCGATGTGGCCTGCGGCGGGGTGACGGGTGACGTCCGGAGCGGTGGCGATGTGGCCTGCGGGAGTGTAGGCGGCAGCGTCCGGGCCGGGGGAGACGTGGTGTGCCGCAAGGGCGGCGACGGCTTCGTATTCACTACCGGTGAAAGGAACGTGGAGGTTTCCGACGTGGCGGAGACGGTGGAGGATATCCGCCAGACGGCCAAGGGGTTGAAGGACAGCCTGCGGGGGATGTTCCGCAGGAAGCCTTCCGAGGAGGAGTAAGCTGTAACAGTTTTGTATCAAATTGTAACAAATTTGTATATATTATATGAAAAACTCGGCAAAAACGGAAGAAATATAGATGTTTTTTCAAAAAACTGTTGACGGGCGCAGACGGGTATGGTAAGGTCTTTTACAGAGGAGCACCGTAAAAAAGAGCTTTGAAGTGAAGGAGGATCATATTATGAAACGTTTCCTGACGATGGTGCTGATGCTGTGCCTGTGCGTGGGACTGTGCGCCGGCTGCGCCCAGAATCAGCAGCCCGATCCTCAGAAGCCGGAAAACGGTACGCTGACGGCTGAGGAGCTGGAGGAGTTTCAGGCGATGTTCACGCCGGGCAGCTGGTACAGTCAGGCCACCACCAGCAGCTATACCTCCCCGAAGGATATCGACCTGTACCACCTGTTTTACGACGGCATCGGGTTCTACGGGCTTCTCTATGGCCACACCTATCTCACCGACCGGGAGCGGGCGTATCTGACGTCGCTGGATCCGGAGTCGGTCATGCAGTACTTTCGGGCGCCCCGGCAGGTGATGGACGCCGTGCTGAAGGAGTATTTCGGCGTGTCTCTGGCGGAAACCAATCAGGTGGGGTTGTCCAAATTCGTCTACTGGGCGGAGACAGACAGCTATTACATCGACCACACGGATACCCGGATGACCTCCGTGACCCTCACCGGCGGCGAGCGGGCGGAGGACGGCACGGTGACGCTGCGGTATGACGGTGGCGTGATCGTCCTGATCCACCACGACGGCCACGACACCGCAGAGTATACGGTTCACTCCCACCAGTGCGGATGACAGAGCGATATGAAACCACACATCCCCCGGAGTACTGCTCCGGGGGATGCTCTTTTCCCGGAAACAAATGGTTGTAACCGGTGGAAGGGTGTGATATAATGAGACGGAAAAATCGGCGGGGAGCCGCCTATCTGAAAAGCAGGAGGAACGAACATGAACGAGGTATGGGATCTGAGTATCCTTTACAAGGATTTTGACGACCCGGCGTTTGTCGGGGATATGAAGGCACTGGACGAGGCCATTGCGGCGGTGAACACGCTGGCCGGTGAGGCGGCGGGCATGGAGCACAGCCAGCTGGTGCATCGCTTCCTGCAGGTGCAGGAGCGGGTGGAGGAGCTGGCCAACAAGCTCTTCATCTTCTGCAGCCTTCGGTGCAGCGCCAACACCGCCGATACCAAGGCCAACAGTCTGGGCGACCAGCTCAGCGCCAAGCTCAGCGGCTGCGCCGCCGCCAACGCATCCCTGCGCCGGACGGTGGCGGAGCTGGAGGATCTGGACGCCATCATGGACGCCGACCCGGCGCTGGAGCCCTATCGCTTTCTGCTGGAGTCCATCCGCCGGGACAGCAAGTACCTGCTCACCGACCGGGAGGAGGAGCTGTTCGCCCGGATGAACATCTCCGGTGCTTCGGCGTGGGAGAGCCTGCGGGATAACCTCACCAGCAGCGTGAAGGTGGAGTACGACGGCGGCATCACCAACCTGTCCGCCATCCGCAATCTGGCCTACGATCCCGATCCCGCCGTCCGCAAGAGCGCCTATGAGGCGGAGCTGGCGTGCTATGACAAGATCAAGGACTCCGTGGCCTATGCCCTCAACAGCATCAAGCTGCAGGTCATCAACGAGTGCCAGGTCCGGGGCTATGCCTCCCCGCTGGATAAGGCCCTGTATCAGAGCCGCATGAAGCGGGAGACGCTGGATGCCCTGCTGGGGGCCATGGATGAGTATCTGCCCAAGTTCTGGCAGTATCTGCGGGCCAAGGGCAAGGCGCTGGGCCACGAGAACGGCCTGCCTTGGTACGAGCTGTTCGCCCCCATGGGCAAGAGCGACAGGAAGTACACCACACAGGATGCCAAGGACTATCTGCTGAGCATCTTCAGTGGCTTCGACAGCCAGCTTCACGACATGGTGGAGCGTGCCTTCGACGAGGCGTGGATCGACTTCTATCCCCGCAACGGCAAGGTGGGCGGAGCCTTTGACTGCGGTGTCCCCAGCGCTAGGCAGAGCCGGGTGCTCACCAACTTCGACGGCGCCTTCGGTGATATTGTGACGCTGGCCCATGAGCTGGGCCATGCCTTCCACGATCAGCAGGTGTTCTCCCACCCGCTGGTGTGCCAGGAGTACACCATGCCCGTGGCAGAGACGGCCTCCACCTTCAACGAGGTGCTCACCGTCAGCGCCGCCATCGATGCCGCCGAGAGCGATGACGAGAAGCTGGCTCTGATCGAGAGCCAGCTGTCCGACGCCTGCCAGATCATCTGCGACATCTACTCCCGGTATCTGTTCGAGTCCGCCGTGTTTGCCGCCCGGCCGGAGGAGTTCCTGGATCCCGACCGCCTGTGCCAGATGATGCTGGAGGCCCAGAAGAAGGCCTACGGCGACGGGCTGGATCAGACCTGCCTGCACCCGTATATGTGGCTGTGCAAGGGCCATTATTACAGCGGCGGCCTGAGCTTCTACAACTTCCCCTATGCCTTCGGCGGACTGTTTGCCCGTGGCCTGTATGCCAAGTATCAGCAGGAGGGCAAGGATTTCGTGCCGCTGTATAAGAAGATGCTCCACGCTACCTCCGTCACCTGCGTGGAGGATACCGCCAAGATCGCCGGCATCGACCTGACGGATAAGGCCTTCTGGCGGCAGGGACTCCAGTCTCTGGCCGATGAGATCGATCTGTTCTGCCAGCTGGTGAAGTAAACCGTATTCCCCGAGCATATCCCCCCTGTCCGCCGCAAGGCGGTCAGGGGGGTTGTCTTTTGGAAGGAGATGGCACCACCATCGCCGCTTTGATGGGCTTTTCCCGGTTCGTCAGCGGATTTTGCTTGAAACAGGGGGGATAGCCTGCTATAATAAATTAGTTATTATATGCAAACATGAAAGAGGTGAGCGACTCGTGTACCTTCGGGCTTTGGAAATCCAGGGCTTCAAGAGCTTCCCTGATAAGACGGTGCTGAACTTCGGTGAGGACATCACGGCCATCGTGGGGCCAAACGGCTCCGGCAAGTCCAATATCTCCGACGCCATCCGCTGGGTCATGGGCGAGCAGAACAGCCGCCAGCTGCGGGGAGCCAAGATGGAGGACGTGATCTTCGGCGGCACGGAGAAGCGCAGCCAGATGGGCTTTGCACAGGTGACGCTGGTCATCGACAACACGGAGCACATCTTCCCCGGCCGGGACGAGGCGGAGGTGGCTGTCACTCGCCGCTACTACCGCAGCGGGGAGTCGGAATATTACATCAACCGCCAGTCCGTGCGTCTTAAGGATGTCAACGAGCTGTTTATGGACACCGGCATGGGCAGGGAGGGCTACTCCATCATCGGACAGGGCAAGATCGACGAGATCCTGTCCGTCAAAAGCGGTGAGCGCCGTGAGGTGTTCGAGGAGGCGGCGGGCATCAGCAAGTACCGCCACCGCAAGGAGGAGTCGGAGCGCAAGCTCCAGCGGACGGAGGAGAATCTGGTCCGCATCAACGACAAGATCGCTGAGCTGGAGCTGCAGGTGGAGCCCCTGCGGAAGCAGGCGGAGACAGCGAAGAAGTATCTGGTGCTGCGGGACGAGCTGCGGGTGCTGGAGATCAGCGTGTGGCTGGAAAATCTTCAGGCCCTGAAGGTCAAGGCCCGGAAGCTGGAGGCGGATCACCAGTCCGCCTGTCAGGATAAGCAGCGGGCGCAGGCGGCGCTGGATGAGGTGTATGCCGCCGCAGAGACCTGCGTGGAGCAGGTGCAGCAGAACGATATGCAGGCCGAGGCCCTCCGGGGCCGGATGTCCGGACTGGAGACGGCTGCCGGGGAGGAGGACGCCGCCATCGCCGTGCTGCAGACGGGGGGGGATCATAATCAGGAGGCCATGACCCGGCTGGAGCGGGAGATGGCCGACAGCAGCAGCCGCACGGAGGATCTGCAGGGGCAGATGGATGCTCTCACCCGGCGCACGGAGGAGATCGACCGCCGGACACAGGAGCTGACCGGCGAGCTGGAGGGCTGGATGCAGCAGCTGCAGTCCATGACTCAGCGTGCCGGCAGCGCCGTCCGTGAGGCGGAGGCCCTGCGGGCCAGAGAGGCGCTGGCCACAGGGCGGCTGCCGCCGATGGAAGGGCGCAGCTGTCAGGACTGGAGGCCCAGTCTCAGGCGGCCCGCACCCGACTGGAGGAGGTGGGCCGTGAGCTGGAGCAGCTGCAGGAGCGCCGCCAAACCGAGGAGAGCGCAGCAGCGGAGAACCGTAAGGCGCTGGAGGAGGCCCGTGAGGAGGCCGCAGCGGCGGAGAACGTCATTCAGGGCCACGGCCTGAAAATGGGCGGGCGACAGCGCCGGGCGCAGGAAAGCGCCCAGCAGCGGGAGCAGCTGAGCCGTCAGGCGGCGGCCATGGAGGATCGCATCCGCCTGCTGACGGAGATGGAGAAGGAGTACGAGGGCTTTTCCCGTGCGGTGAAGCTGGTGATGCAGGCGGCGGACAAGGGCGGCCTGCGGGGCGTACACGGCCCGGTGGCCAGCCTCATGACCACGCAGGAGCAATACACCGTGGCCATCGAGATCGCCTTGGGCGGCGCCCTGCAAAATATCGTGGTGGACACGCAGAACGATGCTAAGTCCGCCATCGGCTACCTGAAGCAGCGGGACGGCGGACGAGCCACCTTCCTGCCTCTGGACGCTGTCCGGGGGGAGAAGCTGCGGGAGAGCCGCATCGAGGAGGAGTACGGCTTCGTGGGCGTTGCCTCGGAGCTGGTGCAGTATGAAAAGCGCTACGACGGCGTGTTCCAGAACCTGCTGGGGCGCACGGTGGTGGTGGAGGATCTGGACTGCGGCGTCACCATGGCCCGGCGGTATCAGAACCGCTTCCGCATCGTGACGCTGGACGGGCAGGTCATCAACCGGGGCGGCTCCATGACCGGCGGCAGCGTCAGCCGCAGCGCCGGTGTACTGTCCCGTGCCAACGAGCTGCAGCGGCTGGCAGGTCAGCTGGAGCAGCTGCGTGGGCAGCTGGCGGATGCCGACCGCCGGGCGCAGGAGACGGGTCGTGAGCTGCAAAAGGCCCAGTACGAGCTGGATGTGGCCAAGGAGCAGCAGCGGGCGGCAGCCCAACAGGTGCTGACACTGGAGGGCCGGCAGGAGCACCATGAGATCCTGCTGGAGAATCTGCGTCTGTCTCAGGACGGCCTGCAGCAGGAGCGGGAGACTTTGACCCGGCGCCTACAGGAGCAGGAGACGCAGATGCAGGCGGTGCGTCAGGAGATCGCCGCCCACGAGGGCGAGGCGGAGCGCCTGTCCCGTCAGGCGGAGGAGAGCCGGGCCGGGCAGAGCGACCTACAGACCCGGACAGATGAGATCTCCGGCCAGATCACCGAGCATAAGACGGCGCTGGCGGCGCTGGCGGCGGAGCGGGGGACCTCGCTCCACAGCCGCCGGGAGCTGGAGCGTTTGCAGGTCCAGATGCATACCGACCGGGCCGGGCGGGAGGCGCTGCTGGAGCGGTTCCGTCGGTCCAATGAGGAAGCCGGCCGGGAGATGGATATCCATCGGCAGAAGGCGGAAGAGCTGCGGGCCGGATGCCGCCAGCTGAAGGAGCAGCTGGCATCGCTGGCGGCGGAGAAGCTGGAGCTGGAGCGCCGCCGCACCCAGCAGAATCAGGAGATGCAGCGCTGCAATGAGGAGGTCCTCCACACGGAGCGTGAGGTGGCCCGGCTGGAGCAGCAGAAAAACGCCGCCGCCATGGAGGAGAAGAATATTCTGGATAAGCTGTGGGAGAGGTATGAACTGAGCCACTCCGAAGCCCAGAGCCAACGCATGGAGCTGGAGAGTATCCCCAAGGCCACCCGCCGCATCGGGGAGCTGAACCGGGAGATCAAGAGCCTCGGCACTCCCAACATCGGGGCCATCGAGGAGTTCGACCGGGTGAATACCCGCTATACCTACCTCTCCGAGCAACGGACGGACGTGGAGAAGGCCAAGGAGGAGCTGACGGGGGTCATTGACGAGATCACCCGCCAGATGACGGAGATCTTCGCCCAGCAGTTCCAGCTGCTCAACGAGAGCTTTCAGGAGACGTTTCTGGAGCTGTTCGGCGGCGGCAAGGCCCGGCTGGAGCTGGAGGACGAGAACGACATTCTGGGCTGCGGTATCGAGATCAAGGTCCAGCCTCCCGGCAAGCAGCTGAAAACCATCACGCTGCTGTCCGGCGGTGAAAAGGCCTTCGTGGCCATTGCCCTGTACTTTGCCATCATGAAGGTACATCCCACGCCCTTCTGTGTCATGGACGAGATCGAGGCGGCGCTGGATGAGGCCAACGTGGTACGCTACGCCCGGTATATGCGCCGCATCGCCGGTAAGACGCAGTTCATCGTCATCACACACCGCCGTGGCACTATGGAGGAGGCCGACGTGCTGTACGGCGTTACCATGCAGGAGCGTGGCGTCAGCCGCATCCTCACCATCAACCTCAATGATATGGCCAAGGAGCTGAAGATCAAATAACCGGGCGGCAGCCCGATGCAAGGAGGAAGCAGCCATGGGACTGTTTGCAAAATTCAAGGAGGCGTGGCTCAAGCCCATGTCCTTCGACTCCCTCAACGAGGGATTCTACGACGATCTGGAGGAGGCTCTGATCCTGGCGGACGTGGGCATGGATACGGCGGTGGACGCCGTGGCCCAGCTGAAAAAGCGGGCCTATGCCAAGCTGCTGACCCACGAGGAGGACGTGAAAAACGCCCTGCGGGACATTCTGGCGGAAAAGCTGTCGGTGGGCGATCCCGCGCTGGACCTCTCTACCCGGCCCAGCGTGGCCCTCATCATCGGCGTCAACGGCGTGGGTAAGACCACGTCCATCGGCAAGCTGGCCCACCGGCTGAAGAATGAGGGCAAGAAGGTGCTGCTGTGCGCCGGAGATACCTTCCGTGCCGCCGCCGCCGATCAGCTGGAGATCTGGGCGGAGCGGGCCGGTGTGGACATCGTGCGCCAGAACGAGGGAGCCGACCCCGGCGCCGTGCTGTTTGACTCGCTGGCGGCGGCCAAGGCCCGGAATACGGACGTGGTGCTGTGCGATACGGCAGGCCGCCTGCACAACAAGGATAACCTGATGAAGGAGCTGGCCAAGCTCCGCAAGATCATCGACCGGGAGGCCCCCAACGCCACCAAGGAGACGCTGCTGGTGTTGGACGCCACCACCGGCCAGAATGGCCTCATTCAGGCCCGGCAGTTCAAGGAGACGGCGGGTCTGACGGGCATCATCCTCACCAAACTGGACGGCACCGCCAAGGGTGGCATCGTCATTGCCATCGCACAGGAGCTGCAGGTGCCGGTGAAGTTCGTGGGCCTTGGCGAGGGCATCGATGACCTGCGCCCCTTTGACGCAAGGGAATTCGTCAACGATCTTATCTGAGGAGGAAGGCATATGACCCGTGCAGATGGACGAAAATATAATGAGCTGCGCCCGGTGGAGATCACCACGGGCTTCATCAAATTCGCTGAGGGCAGCGTGCTGATCCGCTGCGGCGACACGGTGGTGCTCTGTAACGCCAGCGTGGAGGAGCGGGTGCCGCCCCATGTGGCCCCCGGCTGCGGCTGGGTGACGGCGGAGTATTCCATGCTGCCCCGTGCCAATCGCCAGCGCTCCCGCCGGGACATCGACAAGCTGAAGCTCTCCGGCCGCAGCGCCGAGATCCAACGCCTTATCGGCCGCAGCCTCCGCGCGGCGGTAGACCGCCGCCTGCTGGGCGAGCGCACCATCACCGTGGACTGCGACGTGCTGCAGGGCGACGGCGGTACCCGTACCGCCTCCGTTACCGGCGGCTTTGTGGCCCTGGCCCTGGCCCTGGCCTGCCGGAAGCTGGTGGAGGAGGGCTATCTGGGCTCCACGCCCATCCGCCACTTTGTCACCGGCGTGTCTGCCGGCATCGTGGACGAGCAGGCATTGCTGGACCTCCAATACAGCGAGGACAGCCGGGCGCAGGTGGATCTGAACTGCGTGATGAATGAACTGGGCGAGATCATTGAATTGCAGGGCACCGGCGAGGGCCGTGCCTTCACCCTGACGGAGCAGCAGGAGCTGGTACGGCTGTGCGCCAAGGGCAACCGGGAACTGCTGAAAATTCAGAAGGAAGCGCTGGGAGGAGCACTGTGATGAAATTTGTATTAGCGACCCATAATCCCAATAAGATCCGGGAAATGAGGGCCATTCTGGGCCAGTTCGGTGTGGAGGTAGTAAGTCCCAAGGAACTGGGGATCACTGTGGACGTGGAGGAGACCGGGAGCACCTTCGCGGAGAATGCCATGCTGAAGGCCAAGGCCATTTGCGAGCTGGCGAAGCTGCCCGCCATCGCTGACGATTCCGGCCTGTGCGTGGACGCCCTCAACGGCGCCCCCGGTGTGTACTCCGCCCGGTACGGCGGCGAGGGGCTG
>OGYJ01001755.1_pt1 | contig 16546 bp, 10 predicted proteins | sample 1576531 | NCBI WGS metagenome assembly OGYJ01 (sample SAMEA3541574, study PRJEB24748) | human gut metagenome | biome: human gut; feature: human-associated habitat; material: faeces | place: China | collected 2012 | reverse complement strand
TCAGCCCGTACATCCATGTACCGTACTTTTCTTCGTAATACTCCAGCGGTTTCAGCAGGCGTATCATGGCAACGCCACATTCATGCTTCAGTTGTTCCATTTATATATTTACTAATGAGTAATTACTTCTTTTAAAAACGCGTTATTTATGTTCTGAGAACATATCATCTGTCAAGGGCAAACGCATTCTCTGTTTTACCCATACACATCATCCGCTTCCGGTCATTCCACCGTTACCGACTTGGCAAGATTACGCGGTCGGTCTACATCCATGCCTTTACATACGGCTATGTGATAAGCGAGCAGTTGCAAGGGAACCGTAGTTATTAACGGGCCAAGACATTCCATTGTTTCGGGAAGTTCGATACAAATGTCAGCGATTTTACCGATAACCGTATCTCCCTTGGTAACAATCGCTATCACCCTGCCTTTGCGCGCTTTAATTTCCTGTATATTGCTCAGTACTTTTTCGTACAATCCGTTCTGTGTGGCAATGACCACCACCGGCATTTCCGCATCTATCAAAGCAATAGGCCCATGCTTCATTTCGGCGGCCGGATAGCCTTCCGCATGGATGTACGAGATTTCTTTCAGCTTCAAAGCGCCTTCCAACGCTACGGGATAACTGTAACCGCGTCCCAGATAGATAAAATTGTGTGCGTAAGTGAAGATTTTGGAAAGCTCCGCTATACGGTCGTTCAGCTTCAGCACCTCTTTCATCTTTCCGGGAATCTGTCCGAGTTCCCTCACTATGGCGAGGTATTGCGTTTCATCAATCGTACGCTTCTCCCGTGCAAGAGTCAATGCCAACATGGTGAGCACAGTTACCTGACCTGTAAAGGCTTTGGTGGACGCCACACCTATTTCCGGCCCTACATGAATGTAAGACCCCGTATTCGTAGCGCGCGGAATACTCGAACCGATAGCATTACAGATGCCATATATAAATGCACCACGGCTTTTGGCAAGTTCTATGGCAGCCAGCGTATCGGCTGTCTCCCCGCTTTGCGAAATGGCAATCACCACATCACTACTGTCAATCACCGGGTCCCGGTAACGAAATTCCGAAGCATACTCCACTTCCACCGGAATGCGGCAGAAACTCTCTATCAGATGTTTGCCTATAAGCGCAGCGTGCCACGACGTGCCACAAGCCACAATTACAAAACGTTTGGCAGCAAGCAGACGTTCTTTATAATCTATAATGGCGGAAAGCACCACGTTAGTACCCTCCAGATTAATGCGTCCGCGCATACAGTCGTGAATACAATCGGGTTGCTCAAAAATCTCCTTCAACATGAAATGCGGATAACCGCCCTTCTCCAACTGACCGAGATTGAGCGCCACCGTCTTTACCTCGTGCGGGCACTCCACATTCTTGAGATTCACCACTTTCAGTTTCTCCCCGTAACGAATAACGGCTATCTCCTCATCTTCCAGATAGACCACCTTGTCCGTATATTCCACAATCGGAGTGGCATCGGATGCCAAGAAGAATTCATCCTGCCCGATACCCACCACCAACGGACTGCTTTTGCGCGCAGCAATAATCTCATCAGGATTCTCCCTGTCGAGCACGGCAATGGCATATGCACCGATAACCTCCTGCAAAGCCAGTTGCACGGCAGTCAGTAAATCGATGCGGTTTATAACCTGAATGTATTCTATGAGTTGTATCAGTACCTCGGTGTCGGTACTACTTTTAAAAGTATAGCCTTTGGCTTGGAGTTTGTCTTTAAGGGCGGCGTAATTTTCAATGATACCGTTGTGAATAAGAGCGAATCTTTCGGAAGAGGAATAATGAGGATGAGCGTTAACGGAACAAGGTTCTCCATGTGTAGCCCAGCGGGTATGTGCAATACCTATACTACCGGAAATATCTTTTTGAGTAACGAAAGTTTCTAAATCCGAAACCTTTCCTTTCGTCTTGTACACGTTCAGTTGTCGGTCATCACTGATTAATGCTACCCCTGCACTATCGTATCCGCGGTACTCCAACCGCTTCAAACCTTTGATAAGAATGGGGTAGGCTTTTCTTTGACCTATATAGCCTACTATTCCACACATAATATATCAGTATTTGATTTGCGCTGCAAAGATATATATTCTTTAGAACATAAAGTTAACCTTTTCACTATTTATTTATCAAAAGAGTAGAAAAAAGTTATTTTATTATCAAAAAGACAAGGAAAATAATATTTTAAAAGCAAAAGGTCGAATTTATAATCTTAAAGCAAACAGACGAAATCTGATTTAAGATTAGAAGAAAACAAAGGGTATTTTCTATCAGATTATAACTTCATCCCCCGGTGTAAGTATTTAACAAGGCACAAATCGAGGAATATTGTTATCAATTTGAAACTAAATATTTATATTTGCCAAACATTTTGATACAATAAATAGGTATTACATAAATTAGAGTAAACCAAAAATGGAAAACAAAGAGCTTTTTAACAACAAAACAAAGAAACAACCCGCACAACGACAGCCCATGCAGTTGGGCCTGTACGATGTCATCAATGAACACGACGCTTGCGGTGTGGGAATGTTAGTGAACATTCACGGCAGCAAATCACATGAATTGGTTGAATCCGCATTGAAAGTATTGGAGAATATGCGTCATCGCGGAGCGGAAGGTGCCGACAACAAGACCGGAGACGGCGCCGGCATCATGTTGCAAATACCGCACGAATTCATCCTGCTGCAAGGCATCCCCGTTCCCGAAAAAGGGAAATACGGAACAGGACTGCTTTTTCTTCCGAAAGATGAGAAAGACCGGGCAGCCATCCTGAGTATCATCATTGAAGAAATAGAGAAAGAAGGATTGACGCTGATGCACCTGCGCAATGTGCCTACCTGCCCCGAAATACTGGGTGAGGCCGCACTTGCCAACGAACCCGACATCAAACAAATCTTCATCACCGAATTTACGGACAGTGAAACCGCCGACCGCCGTCTCTATATAATAAGGAAAAGAATAGAAAACAAAGTACGCAGGTCGGATATAGCCGCACGAGAGGATTTCTATATCGTGTCGCTGTCTACGAAGAACATCATCTATAAAGGTATGCTCTCTTCCCTACAGCTACGTAACTACTTCCCCGACCTGACAAACAACTACTTCACCAGCGGACTGGCTCTGGTGCACTCCCGTTTCAGCACCAACACCTTCCCTACGTGGGGACTGGCACAGCCGTTCCGTCTCTTGGCGCACAACGGTGAAATCAATACCATACGCGGTAACCGCGGCTGGATGGAAGCGCGTGAAAGCGTCCTGTCCTCTCCCGCCCTTGGCGACATCAAAGAACTGCGTCCCATCATCCAGCCGAACATGAGCGACAGCGCCTCGCTGGACAACGTACTGGAGTTCCTTGTCATGTCCGGCCTCAGCCTACCGCATGCCATGGCAATGCTCATACCGGAATCCTTCAACGAAAAGAACCCCATCAGCGAAGACCTCAAGGCCTTCTACGAATACCACTCTATCCTCATGGAACCTTGGGACGGACCTGCCGCACTACTCTTCAGCGACGGACGCTATGCGGGTGGTATGTTGGACCGCAACGGTCTGCGTCCCGCACGCTACCTTATTACGCACAACGACATCATGGTAGTGGCAAGTGAAGTCGGCGTAATGGATTTCGAACCGGGCGACATCAAAGAGAAAGGTCGTCTGCAACCCGGCAAGATACTTTTGATAGATACCGAGAAAGGCGAGATTTACTACGACGGCGAACTGAAAAAGCAACTTGCCGAAGCCAAGCCCTACCGCACTTGGCTCGCCAGCAACCGCATCGAACTGAACGAACTGAAAAGCGGGCGCAAAGTGCCCCACAACGTGGACAACTATAACAGTATGCTACGTACGTTCGGCTTCTCCAAAGAAGATGTCGAGAAAATCATCCTACCCATGGCATCCAACGGCGCCGAGCCTGTCAGCGCAATGGGTAACGACACCCCGCTTGCCGTACTTTCCGACAAGCCACAGCTACTATACAATTACTTCCGCCAACAGTTTGCGCAAGTCACCAATCCGCCTATCGACCCTATCCGCGAAGAGTTGGTAATGTCTCTCACCGAGTACATCGGCGCAGTGGGCATGAACATACTGACACCCAACGAAAGCCATTGCAAAATGGTACGGCTGAACCACCCCATCCTGACGAATGCGCAATTGGATATTCTCTGCAACATCCGCTATAAAGGCTTCAAGACTGTAAAGCTGCCGATACTGTTTGAAGTCTCCAAAGGACGTGCAGGACTGCAGGAAGCGCTTGACCGCCTGTGCAAGGAAGCCGAAGAGTCCGTCACCGAAGGCGTGAACTACATTGTACTGACCGACCGCAACGTAGATACCGTCCATGCCGCCATCCCCTCATTGCTTGCCGTATCGGCAGTGCACCACCACCTCATTTCGGTAGGAAAGCGCGTACAGACCGCATTGGTAGTGGAAAGCGGCGAGATACGCGAAGTGATGCACGCCGCACTGCTCCTTGGGTTCGGTGCAAGCGCACTGAACCCCTATATGGCATTTGCCGTACTGAACGAACTCGTTGCCAAGAAAGAGGTACAGTTGGACTATGCCACCGCAGAGAAGAATTACATCAAAGCCATTTGCAAAGGCCTGTTCAAGATTATGAGCAAAATGGGTATCAGCACCATCCGCTCCTACCGGGGCGCAAAGATATTCGAGGCTGTCGGGCTGAGCGAAGAATTGAGCAACGCTTACTTCGGCGGATTAAAATCGGCTATCGGCGGCATCCGTTTGGATGAGGTGGCACGTGACGCCATCACTTTTCACGACGAAGGAGAAGTGATGAAAAAGGAAGAAACGCGCATGAAAAATGATGGTGGTGAAGCTCCCCTATTGCCGAACAAAGGACTGTACGCATACCGTAAGGAAGGAGAAAAGCACGCTTGGAATCCGGAAACTATCAGTACCCTGCAAATAGCCACTCGTCTGGGCAGTTACAAGAAATTCAAAGAGTTTACCCGCTTGGTCGATGAGAAAGAAAAGCCTATCTTCCTGCGAGACTTTCTCGACTTCCGTCACAACCCCATTCCCATAGACAGGGTGGAACCGGTGGAAAGCATTCTGAAACGTTTCGTTACGGGCGCCATGTCTTTCGGAGCCATCAGTCAGGAAGCGCATGAGGCAATGGCGGTTGCCATGAACAAACTGCACGGGCGAAGCAATACGGGTGAAGGCGGTGAAGATGCCGCACGCTTCGGAACGGAAATGCGCAGTGCCATCAAACAGGTAGCATCCGGACGTTTCGGGGTCACTACGGAATATCTGGTGAATGCCGACGAAATACAGATAAAAGTGGCACAAGGCGCCAAGCCGGGTGAAGGCGGCCAGTTGCCGGGATTCAAAGTAGACCAAGTGATTGCCCGCACGCGCCACTCCATTCCAGGTATTTCATTGATTTCTCCCCCGCCCCATCACGACATCTATTCCATCGAAGACCTGGCACAGCTTATCTTCGACTTGAAGAATGTCAATCCGAAAGCCAAAATCAGCGTGAAGCTGGTAGCCGAAAGCGGTGTGGGAACTATCGCCGCAGGTGTGGCGAAAGCCAAAGCCGACCTCATCGTCATCTCCGGCGCCGAAGGCGGTACAGGCGCATCACCCGCAAGTTCCATCCGATATGCCGGCATCTCGCCCGAACTCGGACTGAGTGAGACGCAACAGACACTGGTACTGAACGGGCTGCGCGGACAAGTGCTGCTGCAAGTGGACGGACAACTGAAAACCGGACGCGACGTAGTACTCATGGCCATGCTCGGTGCGGAAGAATACGGTTTCGCCACCGCTGCCCTCATCGTATTGGGATGCGTGATGATGCGCAAGTGTAACCAAAACACATGTCCCGTAGGTGTAGCCACCCAGAACCCGGAACTGCGCAAACGTTTCATCGGCCGTAGCGAATACCTTGTGAACTACTTTACCTTCCTTGCCCGCGAAGTACGCGAGTATCTGGCAGAGATTGGAGTGGAAAAACTGGATGATATCATCGGGCGTACCGACCTCATCATCCGCAGACCGGATGACGGCATCAAGAAACATCAACTTATCAACTTCGACAAAGTACTGGCGCGTGTGGACAACGGAGCCGCCATCCGCCACATCATAAACCAGCAACACGGCATCGACCGCGTAAAAGACGTGGAAATGCTGAATGCCGCCGCCAATGCCGTAGACGAACAGAAAGAAGTTTCTCTCGAATATACCATCGCCAACACCGACCGCGCCTGCGGTGCGATGCTCTCCGGCGCTATCGCCGCCAAGTACGGCGCAAAAGGCCTGCCCGAACATACACTGAACGTCAAGTTCAAAGGCTCGGCCGGACAGAGTTTCGGAGCATTCCTCGTACCGGGTATCAACTTCAAGCTGGAAGGTGAGGCCAATGACTATCTGGGCAAAGGGCTGAGTGGCGGACGTATCGCCGTACTACCCCCTGTACGCAGCAACTTCGAGGCCGAGAAGAACACAATTGCCGGAAACACCCTTCTGTACGGTGCAACCAGCGGCGAAGTATATATCAACGGTCGCGTAGGCGAACGCTTTGCCGTCCGCAACTCCGGTGCAATAGCCGTTGTAGAGGGTGTGGGTGACCATTGCTGCGAATACATGACCGGCGGACGTGTAGTGGTGCTCGGACAGACGGGACGTAACTTTGCCGCAGGTATGTCCGGTGGTGTGGCCTACGTCTGGAACAAAGACGGAAACTTCGACTATTTCTGTAACATGGAAATGGTGGAACTAAGCCTCATTGAAGAAACCTCATACCGCAAGGAGTTGCACGAACTCATCCGCCAGCATTATCTCTACACCGGTTCCAAACTGGCGCGCATCCTACTCGATGACTGGACGCACTACGTAGACGAGTTTATCCAAGTAGTCCCTATCGAGTACAAGAAAGTGCTGCAAGAAGAACAGATGAAGAAGCTGCAACAGAAGATTGCGGATATGCAAAGAGACTATTAAATTAAAAATTGAGAATTGAGAATTAAAAAATACAGAATAGTGCGTACTTACAAATTCCACGTTCTTTTTAATTTTCGATTCTCTGAGTATTATTTCTTAATTTTCAATTTTTAATTCTCAATTTATCAATCATGGGCGATTCAAAAGCATTCTTAAATATCCCCCGCCAAGAAGCGGGCTACCGTCCGATACACGAACGTATCACAGATTTCAGCCAGGTGGAACAGACGCTGAACAGTCACGACCGCAAGCTCCAAGCCTCACGCTGTATGGAGTGCGGTGTACCTTTTTGCCATTGGACATGTCCGTTGGGCAACAAGCAACCGGAGTTTCAAGACGCACTCTGCAAAGGAAAATGGCGCGAAGCCTATCAAGTACTGAACGAGACGAATGATTTCCCCGAATTTACAGGACGTATCTGCCCCGCACTTTGTGAGAAGTCATGTGTGCTGAAACTCTCCTGCGATGCTCCCGTAACCATCCGCGAGAATGAGGCAGCCATCGCCGAAGCCGCTTTTCGTGAAGGATATATCGTGCCTGTCCGCCCCGAACGCAATGGCTGGAAAATAGCTGTCATCGGTGCAGGGCCTGCCGGGCTGAGCGTTGCCGCACGGCTGAATGCCTGTGGCTACGAAGTCACGATATTCGATTCCAAACCGATGCCGGGCGGACTACTTCGCTACGGTATTCCCAATTTCAAACTACCCAAAGAAGTGATAGACCGTCGCATGGATGTACTGAAAGCCGAAGGTATCCGGTTTGAAATGGGTGTCTGCATCGATATGCAGAAGCTGCCCGCAGGTTTCGATGCTTACGCCGTCTGCACAGGCACTCCCACTGCCCGTGACCTTACCATCCCCGGCCGTGAACTGAAAGGTATCTACTTTGCCCTCGATATGCTGGCTCAACAGAACCGTATCCTCGACGGAGAGACATTCCCGAAAGAGCAGCTTGTCAATGCCCGTGGCAAACGGGTGCTTGTCATTGGCGGTGGCGACACAGGCTCGGACTGCATCGGCACGAGCATCCGCCAAGGAGCTACGAGCGTGACACAAATAGAAATCATGCCACAACCACCCGTAGGCCACAATGACGCTACGCCCTGGCCGCAATGGCCCGTTGTCCTGAAAACCACTTCCAGTCACGAAGAAGGATGCACACGCCGCTGGTCACTGGCATCCAACAGATTCATCGGCAAGAACGGAAATGTTTGCGGCGTGGAAGTGGAAGAAGTGGAATGGCTTCCGGCAAAAGACGGTGGCCGCCCCACCATGAAACCTACGGGTAAGAAAGAAGTCATTGAAGCCGATATGGTGCTGTTGGCTATGGGCTTCCTCAAACCGGAACAGCCGACATTTGCAGAGAATGTATTCGTGGCGGGAGATGCCGCCAATGGTGCAAGTCTCGTAGTACGTGCACTGGCTGACGGTCGCAAAGTAGCCCGGCGGATTGACCAATACTTCAACCGGTAGTTTTGCGGCAACGAAAAAAGTTTCAAAGAGGGATACCAAGAGTTTCAACGCATGAAACTTTCTGTCCCCCGGTGTGAAACGACTCGTTTCAACGCATGAAACAATCCGTTCCAACGGACGAAACTGCCGGTCTCACCCGATACAACTAACATCATCCCGATATCAACTTCTAAAATAACTACAACCATGTGTGGAATAGCAGGTATTTTCAACATAAAATCCCAGACTCCGGAACTCAGGAGTAAAGCTTTAAAAATGGCACAGAAAATCCGCCATCGCGGACCGGACTGGAGCGGTATTTATGTAGGCGGCTCCGCAATCCTTGCACACGAGCGGCTTTCTATCGTCGACCCTCAATCGGGTGGACAACCTCTGTACTCGCCCGACCGCAAGCAAATCCTTGCCGTCAACGGTGAGATATACAACCACCGCGATATCCGTGCACATTACGCCGGAAAGTACACCTTTCAGACGGGTTCGGACTGCGAAGTCATCCTCGCCCTCTACAAAGACAAAGGCATCAATTTCCTCGAAGAACTGAACGGTATCTTCGCCTTTGCCCTCTACGATGAAGAGACGGACGATTACCTCATAGCCCGCGACCCCATCGGAGTGATACCTTTATATATAGGCCGCGACAAGGAAGGCCGCATCTACTTCGGCAGCGAACTGAAAGCTCTCGAAGGCTTCTGCGACGAGTACGAGCCTTTCCTGCCCGGACACTATTACCGGGGACGTGAGGGTAAAATGCACCGCTGGTACACTCGCGACTGGATGCAATACCCTGACGTAAAAGACAACTATCATACTGGTTACCCTGACGTCAATGCCACAACCTACCAAACTCAGGTCTCTGCCGTACATGATGCCCTCGAAGCCGCCGTACAGCGCCAACTTATGTCGGACGTACCTTACGGCGTGTTGTTGTCCGGCGGGCTGGACTCTTCCGTAATCTCGGCTATCGCCAAGAAATACGCCGGAAAACGTATTGAGACGGACAACAAGGCAGATGCGTGGTGGCCTCAACTCCACTCTTTTGCAGTAGGCTTGAAAGGCGCTCCCGACCTCATCAAAGCACGTGAAGTGGCGCAATACATCGGCACTATCCACCACGAAATAAACTACACCATTCAGGAAGGGCTGGACGCCATTCGCGATGTCATCTACTTCATCGAAACCTACGACGTAACCACTGTCCGCGCATCCACGCCCATGTACTTGCTGGCGCGTGTCATCAAGAGCATGGGCATCAAGATGGTACTTAGTGGTGAAGGTGCGGACGAAGTATTCGGCGGCTACCTCTACTTCCACAAAGCGCCCACACCACAAGCCTTCCATGAAGAAACAGTACGTAAGCTCTCCAAACTGTACCTTTACGATTGCCTGCGCGCCAACAAGAGTCTTGCCGCTTGGGGCGTGGAAGGACGTGTCCCGTTTCTCGACAAAGAATTTCTGGATGTAGCCATGCGACTGAATCCTGCCACGAAGATGTGTCCCGGAAAGGAAATTGAAAAGAAAGTGGTTCGCGAAGCCTTTGCGGATATGCTGCCCGAAAGCGTCGCATGGCGTCAGAAAGAACAATTTTCCGATGGTGTGGGTTACAGCTGGATTGATACGCTGAAAGCTGTCACTGCCGCTGCCGTCAGTGATGAACAGATGCGGAAAGCCTCCGAACGCTTCCCCGTAAACACACCGATGAACAAAGAGGAATACTACTACCGCACTATTTTCGAGGAGCACTTCCCCAGCGAGAGTGCCGCCCGCAGTGTACCCAGCGTACCGAGTGTAGCCTGTTCCACCGCCGAAGCATTGGCATGGGACGTCTCATTCCAAGGGAAAAACGACCCTAGCGGACGCGCCGTTGCCGGTGTGCACGAAGAAGCCTACAAGGACTGAACCTTAAAAAAAGTAACCACACGGCAAATGCAACGGATTTTTAATATACTTTCTGTTTCATATTCGTAAGCTTATGCTACCTTTGCGAAAGAACGATGAAAATAATTAATTCTAAAGCCCATGAAACTGAAAAGCCTTATTATCACTTCCGCCCTGCTACTTGCCGCTTGTGGCTATACACAGGCACAGTCCACCCAAGTCATTGCTCACCGCGGCTTCTGGAAAACAGACGGTTCGGCACAGAATTCCATTGCCGCACTGGTGAAAGCCGACTCCATAAATTGTTACGGTTCCGAGTTCGATGTATGGCTCACCGCCGACAACCAACTTGTAGTAAACCACGACAGCACTTTCAAGGGAGTGAATATGCAGAAATCCACCGCACAACAGTGTACCGCCGTCATACTGGACAACGGAGAGCAACTCCCCACCCTGCGGCAATACTTGGAAAAGGCCGGACAACTGAAAACGCGCCTTATTCTGGAACTGAAATCCCACAAGACACCCGAACAGGAAACACGTGCCGTAGAAAGTATCGTGAAGATGGTGAAAGACATGGGATTGGAGAACCGCATGGAATACATCGCTTTCTCGCGACACGCCACCAAAGAATTTATCCGTCTTACCCCCAAAGGAACTCCGGTATATTATCTGGAAGGCGACCTCTCTCCCAAAGAACTGAAAGAATGGGGATGCGCCGGACCCGACTATCACTTCAGCGTATTCAAAAGACATCCCGAATGGATTAAAGAGTCCCACGACTTGGGCATGAAAGTAAATGCTTGGACCGTAAACGATGCCAAAGACATGAAGTGGTTGATTGACCACGGTGTGGATTTCATCACTACCAACGTCCCCGTAGAACTGCAAGAAATATTACAGTAAAAGCATCAGCTTACAATACATTTAGAAAGTTATTATAGACAAGCTGCTTCATTCTGAAAACAATGAAGCAGCTTTTATATTTCAAAAAGGTAGTAATAAGCGAATAAAACAATCATTTTTATTATTCCCCCGCAAGAATACGAGAGCATTATATTACAATCTTTACGAATATAGCATCATATACTTTTAAATTGAAAGGGAAATCATATATATTTGCACTGAATGAAAGCAGGAATAGAAATAAATAGAAAACAGATATCAATATAGATAAAAATCATCCAAAACGTCGTATATTTGCATTGAAATAAGACAAAAGGATATAATCAACTAACCAAGTAAGTACAAAATGACAAGAAGCATAAAGTTTACCAAGATGCATGGCGCAGGAAACGACTACATATATGTAGACACTACCCGCTATCCTATCGAGAACCCGGAGAAACTCTCGAAGAAATGGAGCGCACCGCATACGGGAATCGGCAGTGACGGTCTGGTACTTATAGGGCGCTCCGACAAAGCCGATTTCAGCATGCGCATTTTCAATGCGGACGGTTCGGAAGCCAAGATGTGCGGCAATGCCAGCCGATGCATCGGCAAATACCTTTATGACTACAAACTGACTTCCAAAACAGAAGTCACACTCGATACCCTGTCCGGCATCAAGATTCTAAAACTACACGCGACAGGCGATAAAGTAGACACTGTAACCGTTGACATGGGTATTCCGTCTGACGAACCCGTGAACTATGACGGCAAGGGGAGCAAGCCGATGACAGAACATCCCATCGAAATAGACGGCATACGCTATACGGGTACTACCGTATCCATGGGAAACCCGCATCTGGTAATCTTCGTGAACGACATTACGAAGGCAGACCTCTCCTCTATCGGCCCCAAACTGGAGAATCACCCTCTCTTCCCCGACCGCATCAATGTGGAGTTTGCCCAAGTATTGGAAGAGGGAAAGATAAGGATGCGCGTATGGGAACGGGGTTCGGGCGTCACCCAAGCCTGTGGAACAGGAGCCTGTGCCACAGCCGTAGCCGCTTTCCTCACAGGACGTGCCGGAAGAAAATCAATCATCGTCATGGATGGAGGAACACTCACCATTGAATGGGATATAGCCACCAAGCACGTCTTTATGACGGGAGAAGCAACCAAGGTGTTCGAGGGAGAGATGGAGACGGATGAAGAATTATGAATGAATATACGCTTTTGTGCCACATGGCAATTCTTCATTATTAATTCATCATTATTAAATAATTAAACCAACAGAGATATGGCATTAGTTAATGAACATTTTTTGAAACTGCCCGGAAGTTACTTATTTTCGGACATAGCTAAGAAGATTAATACTTTCAGGATAACGCACCCTAAAAAAGAAGTCATCCGTCTGGGTATCGGAGACGTTACCCGTCCGCTGCCGCAAGTTTGCATCGAAGCGATGCACAAGGCAGTGGATGAGATGGCTGATGCCAAGACATTCCGCGGATATGGTCCTGAACAGGGTTATGACTTTCTGATTGATGCCGTTATCAAACACGATTACGCGACACGCGGCGTTCATTTCAGCCCACAGGAAATCTTCATCAACGACGGAGCCAAGAGCGATACGGGAAACATAGGCGACATACTCCGCCATGACAACAGTGTGGGAGTAACCGACCCTATCTACCCCGTCTACATTGACAGCAACGTAATGTGCGGACGCGCCGGCATATTGGAAAAAGACGGCAAATGGAGCAATGTAACCTATATGCCCTGTACGACCGAAAACAACTTTATCCCCGAAATACCGGACAAACGCATCGACATCGTCTACCTCTGTTACCCCAATAATCCTACGGGTACTACCCTTACCAAACCCGAACTGAAAAAGTGGGTGGACTATGCCCTTGACAACGACACGCTTATCTTGTTTGATGCCGCCTACGAGGCTTTCATCCAAGAAGACGATGTGCCCCACTCCATATACGAAATAAAAGGGGCGAAGAAATGCGCCATCGAGTTCCGCAGTTTCTCAAAGACCGCCGGATTTACAGGCGTGCGCTGCGGCTACACCGTAGTACCGAAAGAACTGACCGCCGCTACGCTGGAAGGTGAACGTATCTCCCTCAACAAACTATGGAACCGCCGCCAATGCACCAAGTTTAATGGTACAAGCTACATTACCCAGCGTGCCGCCGAATCCATCTACACCGCAGAAGGCAGACGGCAGGTAAAAGAAACGATTGACTACTATATGAACAACGCCCGCACCATGAAAGAAGGACTGGAAACATCCGGGCTGGAAGTGTACGGCGGTGTGAACGCTCCATACATCTGGCTGAAAACCCCGAACGACATAAGCTCTTGGCGGTTCTTCGAACAAATGTTGTACGAAGCCAATGTAGTGGGTACTCCGGGTGTAGGCTTCGGGCCAAGCGGTGAGGGATATATCCGCCTGACCGCTTTCGGCAAACACGAAGACTGTGTGGAAGCCATGAAACGCATCCGCAACTGGCTGAAATAAAAGTGAAGAATATAAACATCCTACTATTTAATAGTTCAAGCGCAATACTATACTAACAGAACCGGACTGATCATCCGCAATTTTTCTAACTAAAAAGGTAAGAAGGTATGAAAACAAGAAACACAAAATTAGGAGTAATAGCAATAACGTTACTATCAGCTGCAATGCCTTTCACGGCAAAGGCACAGGACAAAGTAAAAGCATCCGTAGGCGCAGACATCGTAAGCGGCTACATCTGGCGCGGACAAGACTTGGGCGGTGTAAGCCTTCAACCCAACGCATCCATCGCCTATAAAGGTTTGTCTTTGGAAGCATGGGGATCGGTAGGTATTGAAAAGACAGATGCCGACGGTTACGATGCTAAAGAGTTCGACCTCACACTGGGCTACTCCACCAGTGGTTTTAGCGTATCAATCACTGATTATTGGTATAATACCGGAGCAGGTTACTTCCACTACGGTGCCCACAATACAACCCACCTGTACGAAGCCCAAGTGGGTTACGACTTCGGACCGGTAGCAGTAAACTGGTACACCAACTTTGCCGGAGACGACGGTGTCAAGGAGAATGGTGACAGAGCCTATTCATCCTATATCTCCATAGCCGCTCCGTTCAAATTGGGCGGACTTGACTGGACAGCCGAAGTAGGCGCCACTCCATGGGAAACGGACTTCTACGGAGCAAGCGGATTTGCCGTATGCGACGTCAGCCTCGGAGCTACAAAGGATATCAGGATAACCAATTCATTCTCCCTGCCACTCTTTGCCAAAGCTACTTGGAATCCCTGTTCGGAAAGAGCATACTTCGTAGTAGGATTAAGTTTTTAAGAACAATAAAACACTTAAGGTATGAAAAAGATTGAAGCTATCATCCGCAAAACCAAATTCGAGGAAGTGAAAGACTCACTCCTCGAAGCAGATATCGAATGGTTCTCTTATTACGATGTAAGAGGTATCGGAAAATCCAGACAAGCCCGTATTTACCGTGGTGTACTGTACGACACCAGTTCCATCGAACGTATCCTCATCTCTATCGTTGTACGCGATAAAAACGCAGAAAAGACAGTACAAGCTATCATCAAAGCCGCACAAACCGGCGAAATCGGCGACGGCCGTATCTTCGTCATCCCCATTGAAGACGCTATCCGCATCCGCACCGGAGAACGGGGTGACATTGCCCTCTATAATGCCGAACAGGAAAGATAACCGGCAGCACTCAACCCACAGGATTTTCATTGAGCGGCGTGCTCAGTGAAAAACAAAATACAAGTACAACTAAAAACCCAAAAGATTATGGACAAATATATGAAACGCAGTTTCACAAAACTGCGTACGGCCCTTGCTATACTCATAGCTTGCTGCCTCACAACAGATATGTATGCACAAACCGCCGTAGCTGCGGATAGTGTGGCAACCGATACCGTCGCCCAGTTGGTTTCCGGTGTCAACACCGTCTGGATGTTACTTGCGGCCATGTTGGTATTCTTTATGCAACCGGGCTTCGCATTGGTGGAAGCCGGTTTCACCCGCACCAAGAACACCGCCAACATACTGATGAAAAACTTTGTGGACTTCATGTTCGGCTCACTTCTTTACTGGCTGGTAGGTTTCGGCATCATGTTCGGTTTAGGCGACTTCTTCGGAACTCCTCACCTCATGAGCCTGTTGTTCGATAGCAATGGCCTGCCCGACCCCGCTTCATTGCCTACCGAAGGTTTCCTCGTATTCCAAACCGTATTCTGCGCCACTTCCGCCACAATTGTTTCGGGAGCTATGGCAGAGCGTACAAAGTTTTCCATGTATCTGGTTTACACAATCTTCATCAGCGTACTGATTTATCCCGTTTCCGGGCACTGGACTTGGGGTGGAGGATGGCTGATGAACGGTGAAGCAGGTTCCTTCATGACGGAAACATTCGGAACTACCTTCCACGATTTCGCAGGTTCTACCATTGTACACTCTGTAGGCGGTTGGATTGCATTGGTAGGTGCAGCTATCCTCGGTCCGCGCATCGGCAAGTACGGCAAAGACGGCCGGTCAAAAGCCATCCCCGGACACAACCTCACCATTGCGGCACTGGGCGTGTTCATCCTATGGTTCGGATGGTTCGGTTTCAACCCCGGTTCTCAGTTGGCGGCAGCCACTACCGAGGATCAGGTAACTGTCTCGCTCGTATTCCTCAACACTAACTTGGCAGCTTGCGCTGGTGGTTTCTTTGCCCTGGCCGTCAGTTGGCTGAAATACGGCAAACCGTCCCTGTCACTCACGCTGAACGGTATTTTGGCGGGATTGGTAGGCATTACGGCAGGATGCGACGCCGTTGCTCCGCTGGGTGCGGTCATCATCGGCGCCATCTGTGGCGTACTGATGATATATGCCGTAGAATTCATTGACAAAGTACTGAAAATTGACGACCCCGTAGGCGCATCTTCCGTACACGGCGTATGTGGTTTCACGGGAACGGTACTTACCGGACTGTTCTCTACCAGTGAAGGTCTGTTCTACGGTGCGGGTGCGGGCTTCCTCGGAGCACAGATATTCGGTGCGGTAATTGTCGGACTTTGGGCGGCAGGTATGGGCTTCATCATCTTCAAAGTACTCGACAAGATACACGGCTTGCGTGTTCCGGCTCGCGTGGAGGAAGAAGGACTTGACATCTACGAGCACGGAGAGTCCGCTTACAACTAAAACAAGTTTTTTTATTCTATCATATATTTATAAACCAACAATTACAATTCTAAGGTATTATGTCAAAATTGAGATTCAGAGTAGTAGAGACGGCGTTCAAGAA
>OGYJ01001753.1_pt1 | contig 16551 bp, 10 predicted proteins | sample 1576531 | NCBI WGS metagenome assembly OGYJ01 (sample SAMEA3541574, study PRJEB24748) | human gut metagenome | biome: human gut; feature: human-associated habitat; material: faeces | place: China | collected 2012 | reverse complement strand
GCCGGACATCAGGATGCGATCAGCCGGACAGACCTGTCGGTTAAGACGATGATTGAGAATGAAATAGAACTGGAGAAACTCAGTTATCAGTTTGCAGACTGGAACCGGGCACAGGCAGAAAACCGGGTGAGTCAGTTGATCGATCAGTATGGTTCCGAGATTGAGTTGATTTTATCGAACAATGATGAGATGGCGCTGGGGGCTGTTGAGGCGTACAAAAATGCCGGCTACAGGCAGGCGGAGCGGCCGATTATTTTCGGCATTGATGGTCTGACCGATGCATTGGAGGCAGTGGAACATGGTACGATGCAGGGAACGGTCTATAACGATAAGGAAGATCAGGCGAGGATGATCGCACTTTTGACGGTCGCATTGTTTCAGGGAAGCGATATCGAAGGGTATGGACTGGAGGATGACATCTATTATATGTCACAATATCGTAAGGTTGATGGGGACAACGTAGATACATTCCTCGGAAAGTAGTAGGATGTCAGAACTATAATTCTGAAAAAATCAATGTACAGAAGAATGCATTGAAGACTAAATGCGCGGATGAATGAATGCGCGGATGACTGGACGCGCGGATAAATGGATGGCAGATGTTGATCGGCAGTATAAAAAGAAACGGAGAACAGATATGCAGGAGACATGGTTAGAGCAATTTTATAACGAAATGGACGCGGAGAAGCGGCTGGACATATTGAATACGAATGCAGATAAAACTGTGAACGCAAGTGAAATGGCAAATCATTCCGCAGAAAATCCGGAAGAAGTGGATGTGGCGTTTATAAAGAAACTCTGGGTGGCGCGTTACGGAAAGCGCAAACCGAAGACGGATGCATTCGTCGGATATCTGATGCAACTCAAATATATTGCGGAGAGCGGGGCAAATGATATCGGTGGACAGAAGCGCAAGCAGGCAGTTGAGACCGTCTCCGGATTGTGCCTGTTTGATGCAGACAAGCGGCCGGAAGCAGAACAGGAAATCCTGCTGTCTGAGATGACGCATGCATTCCGGAAATTCATCGATGTAAGCAGAAACGGCAGAGGGTTTACGTCGATCGTCTTCGGCATGGGGCAGCTTTCGGATGAGGGCGTGGCAAAGAAAATCGCAGAACAGATCAGTGTGATTGCATTTACTGCACCGCACATGCTACACATGGAGAAGGAATTTGCACTGTTGCAGGAAGCCGCGAAACGGGCATTCCGGGCGGAATACCCGAACCGGGAGCATTTCCTGAAGAAACTGTAATCTGAAATTAGGCAAGGGGTTGTCTCTTTCTGTATTGGGAAGGAGAGAACCCCTTTTGTTTGCGAAACAGCCGGCTGAAATAGAGTTGGTCATCGTAGCCGACGATCTTCGCAATCTCATAGATCGAATAATTGGTCTGCTCCAGAAGAATCTGTGCATTGTTGACGCGCAGCGATACGATAAACTGCATCGGTGTCATGCCGGTGTATTTCTTGAAGTTCCGGATAAACCAGCTCACACTCATGCCCCTGGTCTGGGCGTAATTTTCTATACTGATATCCTGATTGTAATTCTCATTGAAATAGGTAACAGCACTGTGCATCTCCCGATCCAGATATTCGTTTTTCAGAATATGCACGCGTGTGAGTTCCCGCTGAAATACAATAAGCAGATGGCGAAGCAGCAGGGCAAGCATTTCCTCGTAGTGTTCCTGACAACGCTGTAATTCCTGTATGATCTGTTTGAACAGCCGCTCGTACTCGAGCGAGGAACCGACGGGGAAAACTCTCTGGTTATCTTGCAGACCATAGCTTCGCAGAATATTTTTTACATCGGAACCGGTGAAGTGAATCCAGTAAACTTCGGTTTTATCTTCGCCATAATATTCGTATTTCTGCAGTTCCTTTGGACGGAGCAACACCATATTTCCGGCAGGGACGATCGTCTCATTTTCCGGTTTATCGAAATGAAAATGTCCAAGCCCGGACGCGATATAGATAATCTGATAATCCAGACGTCCCTTTGGACGGTAGGTCGGCATCTTCGGATCGTCGGTCAGACGATAGATGCCACAGCTTCCGACGATGAGCGGGCGGCTCTTGTCCTTGAAATCCTGATGAGAATGATTTAAGTAACCGGTATTGATATACATAGGGACACCTCCTATTGCTCATTGTATCATGTCGCCTGCGGCTCCATGTTTGTATTCGCATTATGCTGGTATGTGCAAGCACATCCCATCGCAATGCTCATTGTATCATTTCGTCCATATTTTGTCCATTCCTGTTCATAGACTTTTTATACGGAAACCAGTATTATAATATCAGACAATACGAAAAGGCAGAAAAATGAACGGCTCATTTAAAACAAAAAAATACATATACAAGGAGGACGATTTATGATTGTGCCACGTTATTATGAAGATTTGGATTTCTTACATGAACATACGATGCCGCCAAGAGCGTATTATATACCAGCTTCCCATCGAATGGAGGATCTGGTAGAGCATCGGGAGGCATCCGACCGCGTACAGATGTTAAACGGCATGTGGAAATTCCGGTATTTTGAGAGCATCTATGATGTGAGGGATGCATTTTATGAGAGCGGTTATGATACGTCGGATTTTGATGAGATTCCCGTGCCTGGTGTCTGGCAGATGGCAGGCTATGACACGCATCAGTACACGAATTTCCGCTATCCATTTCCGTTTGATCCGCCGTATGTGCCGCAGGATATTCCGTGTGGTGCGTATGTGCATACGTTTTCTTATGCGAAGGATGAGAAGGCTCCGAAGGTGTACCTGAACTTTGAGGGCGTGGATAGCTGCTTTTATGTATGGGTGAATGGCACCTATACCGGATACAGTCAGGTGTCCCATGCAACGAGCGAGTTCGATGTGACAGACGTGATAGAAGAGGGCGAGAATACGATTGCCGTACTTGTCTTGAAATGGTGCGATGGTTCGTATCTCGAAGATCAGGATAAGTTCCGGATGAGCGGTATCTTCCGGGATGTCTATCTTCTGAAGCGGCCGGAAAAGGCGGTGCAGGATTATCGGATCACGACGGAAATCACGGAAGCGTGTGCGAAAATTACATTGGATATCAGCTACTATCAGGAGACTCCGGTTACCGTATCCGTGGAGGATGCGGCAGGAAATGTGGTTGCACAGACGGAAATCAGCAAGGCTGGAACTGTGACATTGGAAATTGCAAACCCAGAGCTTTGGAATACGGAACATCCGTATTTATACACGCTTATCCTGCAAAGCGCGGATGAGACGATCGTGGATGCGATTGCTTTGCGCACGGTAGCGATACAGAACAGGGTGCTATATTTCAATGGACAGGCAATCAAGCTGCGCGGCGTAAACCGGCATGATTCTGACCCGGTCACAGGATTTACAGTTGATGTTGCAAAGATCAAGAAGGATCTCACTTTGATGAAGGAGCATAATTTCAATGCGATTCGTTCGAGTCATTATCCGAATGCACCGTATTTTTATCAGATGTGCGACCGCTATGGATTCCTCGTGTGCGATGAGGCAGATATCGAAGCGCATGGACCATTTATGCTGTACCGCAAGGAGGATACAGACTACAACCGCTTCAAAAAATGGAACGAGAAGATTGCAGATGATCCGGCATGGGAGCAGGCGATTCTCGATCGCGTGAAGCGTATGGTTGCGCGGGATAAAAACCGCTTCTGTATCATTTTCTGGTCGATGGGAAATGAGAGTGCGTATGGATGCAATTTTGAAAAGGCTCTTGCGTGGACAAAGAAATACGATCCATCCCGTATCACGCAGTATGAGAGTGCGCGGTATCGGAATTACGATGTGACGTATGACTATTCAAATCTGGATTTGTACAGCCGGATGTACCCGGCACTTTCTGAGATTGAGGAGTATCTGGAGAAGGACGGCAGCAAGCCATTTCTGCTTGTGGAATATTGCCATAGCATGGGGAACGGTCCCGGCGATCTGGAGGATTATTTCCAGATAATCCAGAAGGATGCGCGGATGTGTGGCGGATTCGTCTGGGAGTGGTGCGATCATGCGGTTGCACATGGACTGGCGGAAAATGGAAAGACGAAATATTATTATGGCGGCGATCACGGCGAGACAATCCATGATGGAAATTTCTGTATGGATGGACTGGTGTACCCGGATCGTACACCACACACCGGATTGCTTGAATATAAGAATGTGTACCGTCCGGTGCGTGTTGTATCTTATGATGAGAAGACCGGCAGACTTGTATTGCATAACTACATGGATTTTGATGATATAAGCGACTATGCAGACATCTTGTATGAAATAACTGTGGATGGTCTGTGCGTGCAAAAGGGTGTGCTGGATGAGGTATCGATCGCACCGCACAGCGACGGTGTGATGACGCTTAAGTTGGACATTCCGCAGAGCGGCAAGGTGTATCTGAAGCTCCGGTATCAGTTGAAAAAAGAACTTCCATTGCTTCCGGCAAAGCATGAATTAGGATTTGATGAGGTGCTGCTTGCCAATGTCGATGGCAGAAACCAGACGGCAGTCAAATGGCTGGCAGAAGCGGAAGAGAAAAATGAGATCAGCGTCAGCGAAACCGATACAGAGATCACATTAAAGGCGAGCGATTTCACATATGCAATCAGCAAACGAACCGGACTTTTTACGAAGCTTCAATATGCAGGACGGGACTATCTGAACCATCCGATGGAACTGAACATCTGGCGGGCACCGACGGATAATGATATGTATATCCGCGCAAAATGGGAAAACGCACATTTTCACGAGGCGTACACAAGAGCGTATAAGGTGGAGACAATTCAGAACCAGTACGGCGTGATTGTGATGAGTCATGTCGGCGTTGTAGCACCAACGGTACAGAAGATTCTGGATGTCGAGCTCGTGTGGAAGGTGGAAAGTTCAGGAAGAATTACCGCATCCATGGAGGTAAGCAAGGATGCAGAGTTCCCAGAACTTCCGAGATTCGGTGTGCGTGTATTCTTCAACAAGAATCTTTCTGAGGCTTCGTATTATGGCATGGGACCGCAGGAGAGCTACCGTGACAAGCACAGAGCTGCGAGTCATGGATTGTATCGCAGTGCGGTGAAGGATCTGCATGAGGACTACATTATGCCACAGGAAAATGGCAGTCATTTCGATTGTGATTATGTCGAACTGTACAACGGCCGGTATGGAATCGCGGCAGTGTCTGAGACACCATTTTCATTTCAGGCGTCAAACTACACACAGGAAATGCTGGCACAGGCAAAACACAATTATGAATTGGAAGAATCGGACAGTACGGTATTATGTATTGATTATGCGTTAAATGGCATTGGCTCCAACAGCTGTGGACCGGAGGTGCTTGCGGCATATCGATTCGATGAGAAGGAATTTCAGTTTGGGTTTACACTTGTTCCGTATGTGAAGGGATGATATGAGGAGAAAAGCTATGGAAGAGAAAAAATATTTAAAATGGTATAACAAGGTGGGCTACGGTTCCGGCGATATCGCCGGAAATGTAGTGTATGCATTTTTGACATCGTTTGTCATGATCTATCTGACCGAGACGGTTGGGCTTGCGTCCGGAATAGTTGGAACTTTGATCGCATTTTCGAAGTTGCTGGATGGATTTACAGATGTTTTCTTTGGTTCACTGATCGACAAGACACACAGCAAGCTTGGGAAAGCACGTCCGTGGATGCTGTATGGATATATCGGCTGCGCAGTCACGCTGGTTGCATGCTTTGCGGTACCGACCAGCCTTGGCAAGACAGCACAGTATACGTGGTTCTTTCTGGCATACACACTGTTGAACGGCATTTTTTACACGGCAAATAATATCGCGTATTCGGCACTTACATCGCTGATTACGAAGAACAGCAAGGAACGTGTACAGATGGGTTCTTACCGGTTTATCTTCGCATTTTCGACAAGTCTACTGATCCAGTCGATTACCGTTGGATTTGTTGACCGCTGTGGTGGTGATGCGGCGGCATGGAGACTGGTTGCCATTATCTATGCGGTTATCGGACTGGTGGTAAATACAATCTCTTGTCTCTCCGTGAAGGAACTTTCCGAGGAAGAGCTGAATGAGGGAAAAACGCAGGATAATGAAGAAAAGTATGGACTGATTCAGGCGTTCAAGCTGCTTGTGAAGAACAAATATTATATGATGATCTGTGGGACATACATTTTACAGCAGTTGTACAGTGCGATGATTGGTGCTGGCTTGTTTTATATGACATGGGTGCTTAAAAATAAAAACCTCTTCGGATGGTTTGCATGGGCGGTCAATATTCCTCTGATTATTGCGTTGATCTTCACGCCGACATTGGTAGGAAAATGGAAGGGCATGTATAAATTAAATATGCGAGGCTATATGCTTGCTGTAATTGGCAGGGCACTGGTTGTCGTGGCAGGTTATATCGGCAATGTGCCATTGATGCTTGTATTTACAGCCGTTGCTGCGCTCGGGCAGGGTCCATGGCAGGGCGATATGAATGCGGTGATCGCATCCTGTTCGGAATACACCTATCTCACACAGGGAAAGCATGTTGATGGAACGATGTACTCGTGTACTTCGCTGGGCGTGAAGATTGGTGGAGGTATCGGAACTGCGGTTGTTGGATGGCTGATGGAACTGAGTGGCTATGTTGGAACAAATACGACACAGCCGCAGTCTGCATTGGATATGATGCAGTTTATGTACCTGTGGCTGCCGTTGATCTTCGATGTATTGATTCTGGTTATTCTTTCCAAGATGAATGTGGAAGCAGAAAACGAGCGGATAAAATTGCAGCGGGGTATCGGTTCTGATATCCGTCATGAGATATAAGAAGCTAGAAGGCAAACAAAAAGCTGGGACAAAAATCCCAGCTTTTTATGCTTATGTAATTACATGCACAACAAATTAGCCGCGCAACAGCAATTCCTTCTCGATCATCTTTCCATTCCGGTAGTAGAATCTTGGAACTCGCTTGCTGACGGCACAGGTTAATTCGTATGGAATCGTGTTTGCCAGAGCTGCCATAACGTTGATGGAATTCTTCTTTCCGAAGATTTCAATCTCGCTTCCGACATCGATTTGCATCTTGTCAGTCAGATCAATCATACACATGTCCATGCAGATCTTTCCGCGCTGTGGAACCGGACCTTCGTCCGACATTAGCGTGCAGCGATTGGACAGGGCACGGAAGAATCCATCGGCATAGCCGTAAGGGATGACGCCCATACGCGTTGTCTTGTCCGTTACATAGATGCCGCCGTAGCTGATTGCGGTACCGGCTGGATAGGTCTTGATCGTGCTGACAGTTGTCTTCAAACTCATAACTGGCTCAAGTCCAAGTTCGTCTGCGAATTCTCCATAGCCGTATAACAAAAGTCCCGGTCTTACCATATCGAGCCATGTTTCTGGGTAGCGTGCAACCGCACCGGTATTGGCACAGTGGCGGATGGCGAACCGTCTGCCGAGCTTTTCCTCGACGCTTTTGATCACGTCAGTAAATAACTGGAACTGATGCTCCGTGTAGGCTTTGCATGCATCGCCTGGCTCATCCGAGACAGCAAAATGTGTAAAGATACCTTCGGCGTAAAGCCCCGGAAGCGAGCAGCCCTCACAGATACCTTCCACACCAGTATCAAAATAATCCCCGTCGCACAGATATCCCAGACGGGACATTCCAGTGTCAACCTTGATATGAATCTTCAATGTGCCACCGCATTTCACGGCTTCTTCGCTGTATTCAAGTGCCTTTGCTTTACAGGTGACAGCCTGTGTGATGTTGTACTCAATCAGGCGGCTGACCTGCTCCTTTGGCGTATGTCCAAGAATCAGAATCGGCATGGTAATGTCATTTAAGCGAAGCTCAATCGCTTCGTCGATGCTGCTGACCGCCAGATAATCAGCACCAAGCTCCTGCAGCAGGCGGCTGACCTGTACGGAGCCATGTCCGTAGGCATCTGCCTTGACAACGCCTAAAAATTTGACATTTGCGCCAATGCGGTCACGCAATGTTTTATAGTTATGAGCAAGGGCATCTAAGTCGATTTCAGCCCATGTTCGTTTCAATGTGGAATCCATCTTTCGCACCTCGATTATGCAATATTTTTATACCTATTCTAGCACAAACCGACAAGAGATTCCATAGATGGATGCAGGAAAATGAATCAGTTTCTTTTTTGTTTAGAAAATATGCTTCCGTATGCTATAATGATAAAAGTAAAATTTATAAGAACGAAACATATGGGAGGAATACGCGTGATTACAGGCGATGTGATATTTGATTTACCATTTTATAATGCAAAAGGAATTCTGACGGGGGGTGATATTTATGGACCGCGGTACCGGATCGCAAAGCTCACGGTCGAGCATGAACCCGAGGAGGAAGGCGGCGAGACAACTTGCGAGAATTTCTTTGAAGTGTGTATATGGCATGCAAGTACCTGCTATGAGAAAACACCAGAGGAGCAGATTACAAGGAAAACATTTCCGTTTGATGCAGAGGGAAGGGAAGCTGTGCTTGCATGGTTGAATGAACAGATACCGGAGAGGTGAGAGTATGAAGTTTTTACATTTGGCAGATTTACATCTGGGAAAAACATTGGGGGATTTTGATCTGAAGGATGACCAGCGGTACATCCTGCAGCAGATTTTGGAAATTGCAGAGACAAAGCAGGTCGATGCGGTTCTGATTGCCGGAGATGTGTTTGACAAGACGGTACCAAGTGAAGGGGCGGTGCAGATCTTGGACGAATTTATCCGTGAGTTGGTTGAACGGCATTTGCAGGTCTATATGATCAGCGGAAACCATGATTCGGACGAGCGGCTGAATTTTGGAAGCAGCTTGTTTGAGGCAAATGATGTGCATATCGCTGCCAAATATCAGGGGAAATTATTTCATCATGTGATAGAGGATGCTTATGGAGCCGTACATATCTATCAGCTCCCGTTCGTGAAAGCATCGCAGGTGAAGCGTGCGTTCCCGGAGGCAAAGATCGAGACGTATGAGGATGCGGTGCGGGAGGTACTGGCACACGCAGAGATCAATCAGAAGCAGAGAAATATTTTAGTGGCGCATCAGTTTGTATCAGGAAAGGGCAAAGATCCAACACTGGGCGGTTCTGAGGGTGCATTGACGCAGCATGTTGGAACGGTAGAGAAAATCGGGTATGACTGTTTCGATGCATTTCGTTATGTGGCACTTGGACATATCCATTCCTCGCAGAGTGTCGGCAGAGAGGAAGTGCGGTATGCTGGTTCCCCGCTCAAATATTCTCTGTCAGAGGCTGGCCCGGTGAAGCAGATTCCGGGCGGCGTGCGCGAGCGGGATGGAGCAAAGCAGGTGCCAATCGTGACAGTGGATGGAGAAGGACAGGTGACGATCGAGCTGGAGAAGCTCGTTCCGCTGCGGGATCTCATTCATATCCGGGGAACATTTACAGAGATTGTAAAGGAAGAAAATCAAATCGAACATACAGAAGATTTTGTTTATGTAACGCTGACGGATGAGGACATTGTCCCGGATGCAATGCGGATCATGCGACAATATTATCCGAACACGATAAAGCTGGATTATGATAATTCCCGTACGCGAGAACTTTCCCATGTGAGCCGGTCATATGAGGAACTGATCGGTGATTTTTATAAGCAGATGTATGGCGCCCGGATCAGCGAAGAGGAAATGGATATGATGAAGGACGTTGCGAAGGAGGTGGGAATCTATGAAGCCGACTAAATTAGTAATGCAGGCGTTTGGGGCGTATGCAGAGCAGACGGAGATTGATTTTACCCAATTTGAGGAGAAAGGTCTGTTCCTGATTTGTGGAGATACAGGTGCAGGAAAAACAACGATCTTTGATGCGATCAGCTATGCGCTTTATGGGGAAGCGAGCGGAAGCTACCGCGATACGAAGAATCTGAAAAGCGAGTACGTGGATAAGAAAGTGGAAAGCTTTGTCGATTTTTATTTTACGCATCAGGGCAAGGACTATCATGTGTGCAGAAAACCGAGCTTTAAGTATACCAACCGAAATGGTAAGCCGGATGAGCAGGCGGAAAAGGTGATCTTTTATCAGCCGGATGGAACAACGCTCGAAGGTGCGAAAAACGTTGATGGAACGAAAGAGAAGCCAGGCGCGATACCTCAGCTTCTGAATATGGATGCCGGACAGTTTATGCAGGTTGCGATGATCGCGCAGGGAGAATTCTGGAAGCTGTTAAATGCGAAGACGAACGAGCGGACGGAAATTCTGCGTACGATCTTTCAGACCGATGCCTATAAGAAACTGGAACTGAAACTGAAAAATCGAATGGATGTAAGTTTTGCCGCGCGCAAGGAAAAGGAGCAGAGCATCTCCCAGTCGTTCCGTGAGGTAAAGGTGGAGCCGGCGGAGATCTCAGAAGGGATATCTGGAATTTTGGCAGAGGACTTGGCGGAGGATTCGGAAGAACAACCGCGGTCGGTGGTACAGCGTATCTGTGACTTGCAGGAGAAGCTGCAGGACAGCAAAGCGGTGTGGAATATCGAGGAAATGCTTACGTTGCTGCAAGCTGTGATCGGGGAAGATACAGAAAAAGCAAAGCAAAAAGAAACTGTGCTTGCACAGGCGGAGGAAGAATTACAGAAGTTACAGGGCACACTCGTATCGGCAAAGGATAACAATGCAATTTTAGAGCGGTATGCACGGACGAAGGAAGAGCGGGAAGTATTAGAATCACAAAAGGGATTATTTGAAGAACGAAGGATACAGCTTGATCGCACGAAGCAGGCAACCTATAAAGTAAAGCCGGAGTACGATGCATGGAGTGCCAAGGAACATGAATGGGAGCGGACAAAGCAGCTGATCACAGATGGCGCGCAGACGCTTGCGGATTGTCAGACACGTGCCGGGATGGCAGATGCAAAAGTGAAAGAGACGGAGGCTTTACGACCAGAAGCGGAGCAATGCCAGAAGATCGTGGATAAGGTGCGCGAGGAAGAACCACGTTACAAAGAGCGGGAAATGCTACAACACGAACTTGGACAAATCCAGTTGCAGCTTGCCGCACAGGAACAGCAGGAAGTCGAACTTGGAACAGCGGAACAGACGTTACAGAAGCGGATTGGAGAGCTGCAGGAGCAGCAGGCAATGTGGAAGGAAGAGCCACAGCAGCTTGCGCAGGCACAGGCGGCGCATGATAAACTGTTGGACAGCCAGAAAAAGACAGAATCCATTGCGAAGAATCTGATTCCTGCATGGAGACGGAAGCAGCAGGAGTTAGAGGAAGCACAGAGTGAATATCGGAAAAAGCAGGATGCGTATGAGTCTGCGAAGGAAGCATTTACCCATGCAGACAGACTTTATCGGGCGAATCTGGTAGGAATTCTGGCAAGTGATCTGGCAGAGGGCGAACCGTGTCCGGTGTGTGGAGCCACGCATCATGAGAAGCTCGCGACACTGGTTGAGGCATCTGTGACGGAGGAACAATGCAAAGAATTAAAGGCAGTGGAAGAGAAAAAACTGGATGCTTTTAATCAGGCAACTGCCAGCGCTTCGTCTTTGCGGGCAGATGTACAGGCAAAGGGGCAGCAGATAAAAGAGGAGATACGGGGATACATGACACCTGAGTTTATCGGTGGTGTTGAGGCATTAGAGGAATTGATTGTAAGCTTCGAGAGACAGCGGGAAAAGCTGGTGGATACTGTTGCGCAAAGCAGAGAGCGGCTGGATACATTACACCAAAACTGTGAGAAGCTGCGCGAGGTGGAAGCTATGCTTGCACGTGCACAAGGGACAGAGATGGCGCGGCTTGCAGAGCAGCGAAAGTCGCTTGTAGAGGAGCGACAATCGCTCATTGCGAAGCAGGCTGCTTCACAGGCGACCTTAGCAGCATTACAGACATTATCGTATCCGGATTGGGAAGCCGCCATGCAGGCGGGGAATCATGCACTGGCACGTGTGACGGAGATTCAGACAGCACTTGATACAGCAGCGAAAGAAAAGAAATCCGCAGATGAGGCGGTAGCACGTGTACAGGCGTCCATAGCAACGCAGAAGCAGGCACTCGAACAGCAAAAGTCCGATGCGCAGATGTTAAAACAGCGATTAAATGAGAAGCTGACGGCATGCCAGTTTGCATCGGTAGAGGAAATGCAGGCGCAGGTGGCAACAGATGCAGAGATACATGCGGAGGAAGCGAAACTGGCAGATTATGACAAAAAGGTAACGGAGGTTGCCGCCAGACTGTCACAGTTAGAACAGCAGGATGCCAGACATCGGACGCTGGTTGATCTCGAACAGTTACAGCAGGAGCATACAAGCAAACGTGTACAGGTGGAAACACTTCGAACGGCTTTGCAGGCGATTACATTCCGTATCCAGAATAACTGCGAGAAACAACAGAATATCCGTGCACAGCAGGTGGCATACGAGAAAGCAAAGAAGGAAAATGATACGAGCTATCGGTTGTACACGCTTGTATCCGGGCAGACAAGAAACGGAAAGATTACGTTTGAGCAGTATATTCAGGCAGCAGGCTTTGACAGCATTCTTCAGGCTGCAAACCGGCATCTGCTTCCGATGAGTGACAACCAGTTTCAGTTGTACCGGCAGACGAATGCAGTTGGAAAACAGACCAATACATTTCTGGATCTGGAGGTGCTGGATATCAGCACAGGAAAACGCCGCCCGGTTGGAAATCTGTCAGGCGGCGAAAGTTTTAAAGCATCGTTATCTCTGGCGCTTGGCTTGTCGGATACAATTGCGGAAAATAGAGGCGGTATCCAGATGGATGCACTGTTTGTCGATGAGGGCTTTGGTACGTTGGATTCGAAGTCGCTGGAGGAGACAAAGGATGCGTTACTCAGCATGTCAGGAGAAAATAAGCTGGTCGGCATCATCAGCCACCGGGATGAACTGATGGATATTCCACAGAAGCTGCGCGTCACAAAAGGCAGAGGCGGCAGCCGGATTCAGATGGAACTGTGAAACTCGATCGTGTAAGTGTGCACGGCTTCGGCGTTTGCGATAAGCTTCTGCTCGCCCGGTTTCTCAGCCAGATCTCCGGTGAAATCCATGTTATCGGTGCGACCGAGCCAAGGCTCTAAGCAGACGTATGGACCATCCGGTTTTGACCAGATTCCGACGTATGGGAAGTCTGTGCAGGTAAGTGTGACAAATGGCTTCTTGTCCGCATCGACGAGTCCGACACTTGGAAGCTGTCCGTCCTCGAAGACCAGCGCGTCCTTGTCAAACAACGTATCTGTAACAGGAACGTAGGCGTTACCGGCGTCGTTGAATGGATAACTCTTGCTCGTATCGGCAAGTCCGGAACCGGCTGCATCGAGCAGGAGATAGTGTCGTGGATTTGCATCCGGCAGGGCGATGGAATATTCGCTCCGCGCATGTCCTGGTGCAATCTGGAATCCCGGATGTCCGCCGATGGAATATAACATTTCGTCGGAACCAAGATTTTTCACTGCCCATGTGACGTGCAGGAGACGAGGATTTTCTGCATCGAAGCGGTGTGAGATCAGCAATTCAAATTTAAATGGATAGATCGCTAGTGTCTCATCCGAATACACAAGCTTGTGTGTAATCGAATCCGTGGTTTCTGCAATGCAGGTGAATTCCGCATCGCGCGCGAAACCATGCTGTGTCTTCATGGCGTAGGTATTTCCGTTGTATCGATAGGCACCGTCCTTCACCTTTCCGACAAATGGAAACAGCACCGGAGCATGACGGTTCCAGACTGCCGGATCGGCGCACCAGATCCGCTCGAAATCCTGTGCCTTATCGTAGACGCTTGTAAGCTCGGCACCGTGGTCGGATACCGTGACTTTTAAATAATCATTTTCGATCGTATGTAACATGTGTGATACCTCCTAAAACAAATTCTCTTTCGTTAACATTTCGTCGACAATACTCAATATCGAATTAAGCTCATAGCGGAACCGCAATCTGGTTTCATCCAGACGGGATTTGCTCCAAAGTGTCTTTGTGAGTTCGAAAGAATTTTTCCCGTTATTTAGTGCCAGCGTGACTCTGCTGTTCTCAAATTCAATCTTCGTGTAGCCGTCGACCTTCTCATCTGCAGCAACAATATGTTCCATGAATTGTGGCGTGAGAATATAGAAGGCAAGCTCGTCATCGGAAGTGATTACCTTGAACTGCTGGTTGAATGGATCGCTCTCCATCTCAACCTTGTTCTGGTTCATGCCGAGAAATTCTGCCGCACCGCTGACGATACCGGAGAGAAAACCATTTTCTTTGCGTGGTAACGCGTTCTTTTCCGTCCGTTTTTATCCCGGTAGGTATCCTTATACTGCAGATGCAGATCGCAGAAGGTAAATGGAACTCCACGATAAGTACCGGATACATAATCCGAGCCGGAGATACGATCGTAGTTTGGAAGAATGTTGCAGTTTTTCACGAAGTCCGGGTTGATGTACTCATTTGGTGCGTATTTTTCAACCTGTACCTTCTCTGCAAGCACGCCTTTGACAAGGTATTCGCCGGTCAGAGATTTGATTTTCCGTTCCAATGCATTTACAGATTTCCCGAGTACGACCAGAAATCTGTGATATAATCTGTGAATCAGATAGATTTGAATCCATAACGTACATCCCCCTTGTTATGTAATATTTTGCATTATTATACATGGAAAAAACGATGAATGCAATGGAACTGACCGGTCGGATGCTGTATTATTTTTTGTTCTGCCTGCAATTATGTTTGCGTTGATGGTGATTCGGTTGTATTATGTAATTCGGATTGTAAAATATGTAGAAATATAAGAGATGCCTGAGATGGAGATGATGATAGATGACAATGGATGAATTACAGCCGGGGCAGAGTGCGTATATCACGGCGGTCGGCGGAGAAGGTGCCTTGCGGCATCATCTTCTGGATATGGGACTGACACCGGGAACGGAAGTCACTCTGCAGAAGATTGCACCGATGGGTGACCCGGTACAGATGAAGGTGCGCGGATATGAGCTTACGCTGCGCTTGAGTGAGGCACAGAAAATAGATGTGGATCATGTGCATGAAAAGGAAGCGGAAGCCCCAAAACAGACTGTGCGCTATGAGTCAATTGAACACCCGGGAGTTGGTGAGTTAGGACAGGCGGATCCTACCCATATACATGATGAGAAGACGGCTGTTCCAAAGGGCGGTAAGCTGACGTTTGCGCTTGCCGGCAATCAGAACTGTGGCAAGACGACACTGTTTAACCAGCTGACCGGAGCCAATCAGCATGTCGGGAATTTCCCCGGCGTGACGGTTGACCGGAAGGATGGTACGATCCGGAATCATCCGGAGGCAACTGTGACAGACCTGCCGGGTATATATTCGCTTTCTCCGTATTCGAGCGAGGAGATTGTGACGCGGGAATTCCTGATTGAGGGTAAGCCAAGCGGCATCATCAATATTGTGGATGCGTCGAACTTAGAACGGAATCTGTGTCTGACGATGCAGCTCATGGAGCTTGGAATCCCGAGGGTGCTTGCATTAAATATGATGGATGAGGTGCGGGCGAACGGCGGTACAATTCGTGTAAATGAACTGGAACAGATACTTGGAATTCCAGTGGTGCCAATTTCAGCTGCGAAAAATGAAGGTATCGATGAACTGGTAAGCCACGCCATGCATGTGGCAAGATACCATGAACCGCCGGGAAGAATCGATTTCTGCCCGGACAGTAAGGATGACAAAGATCCGGTTGGAGCGGTGCATCGCTGTATCCATGCGGTTGCACATATGATTGAAAATGATGCGAAGGAAGCCGATCTTCCTGTGCGGTTTGCTGCAACAAAGCTGATCGAGAAGGATACACCGATCGAGGCTGCACTGCAGCTTGCAGAAGATAAGAAGGAAGCATTTGAGCAGATCGTGTCAGTCATGGAGAAGGAAACCGGACTTGACCGGGAAGCTGCAATTGCCGATATGCGGTTTCAGTTTATCGGGAGATTGTGCGAGAAGACGGTTGTGCGTCCGCATGAGAGTAAAGAACACCGGAGAAGCGTAAAGATAGATAAGCTTCTGACAGGAAAATATACAGCGATTCCGTGCTTTATCGGGATTATGGCGATTGTTTTTGCCATGACCTTCAGTCTGCTTGGTGCGTGGTTGTCCGATGTGATGGCACTTGGCGTTGATGCGGTCATTGGATGGATCAACAAGGGACTTGTCGCTGCACAGATCAACCCAGTCGTGCGATCCCTTGTGGCGGATGGTATCTGTCAGGGTGTCGGAAGTGTCATAAGCTTTCTCCCTACGATCGTGATTTTGTTCTTCTTCCTGTCGATTCTGGAAGATACCGGATATATGGCGCGGGTTGCATTTGTCATGGATAAACCGTTAAGAAAAATTGGTTTGTCCGGCAGAAGTTTTGTGCCAATGCTGATCGGATTTGGATGTACAGTACCGGGAGTTATGGCGAGCCGGACACTTTCTTCAGAGCGTGATCGTAAAATGACGATTATGCTGACTCCGTTTATGAGTTGTTCAGCAAAAGTACCTATATATGCCATTTTCTCAGCAGCATTTTTCCCACATTATGCAGCGCTTGTTATGATAGGTATGTATTTTATAGGAA
>OGYJ01001750.1_pt1 | contig 16562 bp, 16 predicted proteins | sample 1576531 | NCBI WGS metagenome assembly OGYJ01 (sample SAMEA3541574, study PRJEB24748) | human gut metagenome | biome: human gut; feature: human-associated habitat; material: faeces | place: China | collected 2012 | reverse complement strand
TCTAAGAACTCTGATATAGGCTTTCTATACGTCCGCCACCGAAGCAGGCATACATGCTAAGTTTATAGCACATGTTTTGACCCCAACATCATATACATTTGATTAATAATATTATAGCCCCGATAAGTGCCGTTATGCCGCCCACAACCACAGTCAGTCAGCCGGATACTCCGCAAGCTTTTCCTTCATCGGAGTGAGATAAGGACGGGTGGGGCTGTCAAAGGTGGATAAAGCCCATTTACTTGCCTTTGACTGGCTCGGCTGGATTTGCTGCTCTTTTTATAAATCCATTTTTTCAATCCTACGAATACCAATGTGGGTAAATAAAATTCCCATACAAATAGTATAAAGGAAAAAAATCATTGTGGAGAATGTGAACTGTAGGGTATTTGAGGAAACTGCAACAATATAGTGTAATGGTGATAGATACTTTATCCCGTCCATATAAGACATCAAATTCATTATGATATAGAGAATCATATAGGTGCCTACACATACAAGTAATTGCGGCTCAATCAAAATACCAAATTCTCGTATTGCCAACGGTTTTTCGATGATGTTTTCCCCTTTATATTGTACCTGTCCGGCACAGGGTTTAATATATCCGCAAATAATATTCAATAGTGTTGTTTTTCCAGCACCATTCTCTCCAATCAATGCAACGATTTCGCCCGGACAAATATCCATGGAAAAATCATTCAAAGCGATTTTATCTCCATATCTTTTCGATACATTTTGCACTTGTAACAAACATTCTTTGCCCATACCACATATCCTTTCTTAAAATATAGCTATCAATATACAAAGCTAAAAATCAAAACAATCACAACAATCAGAAGAACAGCGGCAATGCTGCCTCCGATGATAATTCCCCGTTTAATGATTTTCTTGGCGTTTTCCACATCACTGTATATGGAATTTAGCCGTTCACTATTTAAGTTTTTTTCCCGTACTTCCTGCACATCAATGTCCTTAACAAGTTCATCTAACGTCAAGCCGAAGAAATCACTCAACAATACCAGCCGTTGAAAATCGGGATAAGACTGGCAGCTTTCCCATTTTGAAACTGTTTGTCTTGACACACTCAATTCCGCTCCCAATTCTTCTTGTGACAGCCCTTTGGATTTTCTCAAAGAAATCAGTTTTTCATTAAAATTCATACTCTAAAGCTCCTTTGTTTTTTATCGTGTCTTGATTATAGCAAAATCATAGCCGGTCATTCTACCAATAATGGTTGGAAATCTGTCAACCACAAATAACATTCGCTCAAAAACTACACTAATGCAACAAAATTTCAGAATAGAGGGCTGCTGTCTGTAAATATGTGTGTTGATTTATCGCACATGAGCATTATTATATGGGCTATCAAAATGCAATCCTGATTGTGCAGTACATATTTATGTGTTATGATAGTAAAAGTAACATTGGTTAAAATAAAGTAAAGGGGGAATTGCGTATGATGCCGGATGAAAAAATCAAAAATTCAGGTGAGCTGGAATTTGCTGTATTTTGCATTGAAAATGTTGCGGCAAAGCTGGGTGTGGATGCAGAACGTGTCTATCAGGCGTTTACCGAAAAGAGTGATATTCTGAACGGTTATATTGTGCCGGAATATGAAGTACTGCATACCCAGAGCCGGGAATATATCGTTGATGATCTTCTTGACGTGATGAAAGAAAGGGGCGTGGAAGTATGATTCTTTATCATGGCTCTTTTTTAGAGATTGCACAGCCGAATTTGGTTCATTCCCGCCCCAACGTAGACTTTGGGCGTGGCTTTTATGTCACGCCGCTGTATGAGCAGGCTGCGAAGTGGTGCGGAAAATTGAAACGCCGGGGAAAAGACGGTATTATTTCAAAATATGAATATGATGAGAGCCGAGAAGCTGAACTGAAAGTTTTGAAATTTGACGCTTATTCTGAAGAATGGCTTGATTTTATTCTGAATTGCCGCAGTGGAAAAGATATGACGGATTACGATCTTGTACTTGGTGGTGTTGCAAACGATAAGGTGTTTAATACTGTGGAGCTGTTCTTTGACGGATTGATTGATAAAGCAGAAGCAATCAATCGGTTACGTTATGAAAAGCCAAATCTGCAAATCTGTTTTCGTACAGAAAAAGCACTGTCTTTATTGCATTTTGAAGGGAGTGAAAGACTATGACGGCAAATCCGATTTTACTTCAGAAAAAATACAGCCGTGTGATTGAGTGTTTTGCAAAACAGCAAGGACTTTCACTGGATGCGGCGTTGGACTTTTTCTATCATTCCGAAGTTTATCAGTTGATACGGGACGGGATATCAGATATGCACTGCATGAGTGATGCATATTTGGCGGATGAACTGGAACAGGAATATCAGATGAAGCAATAGTATGAGCAAAAGCTAAAAACAGGAAACATTTTGAAAAAATATTTGAATTAATGACACTAAAGATATGATAAGGATCAATGAGAAAGGAAGACTTTTTAATGGCATATCGAGTAGTTATATCTTTGGTGGAAATGAAACAGATTTTAGAAGTGTTTGGTAAACAGAAAATTTTAGAAAGTTTTGACCTGTTAGAACAAGAAGATTATTTATTTGTCCGGAAATGTGATGAAATTAAATTAATAGTAGCATTGAATAAGATGACTTCGCTTTACATGAGCAATAGGAATAAGCCATGTAAAACAAAAAAAGGGTCATTTTATTGCATTGTGATTGATTTATCTGAAAGCAGAATATGTTTGGAACTTGAAGAGTTAGTATTGCGATATTGCAAAGGAGAAAAGACTATGGCAGCTAAACAAATTAAATTAGAGGAAACAGCGGAAGAGTTAATGGAATATTCAGATGATGATTTGTACAATATCAATTCATGGGGGGCGGATTTGTCATTTCGTGAAATTATTACAATGTATGAAGAGGGCGAATTGTTAAAACCGGAATTACAGAGAAAGTATGTTTGGACAAGGACAGAAGCCAGTAGATTTATTGATTCCATATTACTAGGATTACCTGTACCAAGTGTGTTTTTTGCTAAAGAACAAGATGAAACAATGCTAATAATAGATGGATTCCAGCGAATTATGACAGTACATGATTATGTAAAAGGAGTTTTTTCTGGAGATGGGAAAATATTTAAATTATCTAATACTGAAAATATAAATGCCAGATGGAGAGGAAAAGCTTTTGCTGAACTTGATACTGAAGAAAAGAGACGAATACGTAGTAGCACTATCCATGCGATTATTTTTGAACAAAAACATCCTAGAAATGATACGGGTATGTTTCAAATTTTTGAAAGAATTAATACAGGCGGACGAACATTAAAAGCACAAGAAATACGAAATTGTGTATATCAGGGAAAATGTAATGACTTGCTTTTTGAATTAAATAAACATGATTCATGGCGAAAGATATTAGGATTAAATGTAGAAGATTCCAGAATGGCGGACTTGGAATTGATTTTAAGATATTTTGCTATGAGAGATTTACACATTAGAAATGAGGGACAATTAAAGCAAATAAATTTAGCTAAGTATCTTAATCAGTATATGGGTGATAAGACGAATTCAACAGAAGAAGATATTCTTAATATGAAACAAGATTTTATCACAATGATAGATAAAGTGTATGAATTATTAGGGAAAAACGCATTTAAAAATTTAAAAAAAGAATCCGAAAACTTTGCAAGCAAAATAAATCCTGCGATTTTTGATGCTATATCTGTTGCCACATCATATGCAATTAAAACAGAATATAAATTCACGGAAGAAAATTATTTGGAAAAATATAAGAGATTATTGAAAAATGAAGAGTTTCATCGAGCATCCAGTAGTAGAACTACTAATATTGAAAATATTAAAACACGTATTCAAATAGCAGCAGAGTTCCTGTATGGAGTTACTTATGAATGGTGAATTTATACAAATGATAGAGGATACAAGAGCAGAACTTGATAGTATTCGTAAATGGATTAATGCTGGAAATCAATTTGATTCTAAAACAAGATATTTGATTTCTTATGCTGTTGTTAAAGCAAGTGGGGCAGTTGAAGTCATTTTCAAAAAAATGATTTATAATTACTTGAGCGTTGGTGCAAATGAAAAAGCAAAAGGGTATCTTGAAAAAGCAATTATTGATAGTTCGTGTAATCCTAACACGGGAAATATGAGCAATATGTTACAGAACATTTCTTCAGAATGGAAAACGTTATTTGATCAGCAGGTAAAACAAAGTGGAGAAAAGGATAAATTAAATTCCCTTGTGCAATTAAGAAACGATTTTGCTCATGGCGACAGCATATCTGTTTCTATTGATACAGTTATTAAATATTTTGATTCAGCTGTTAAGATATTAAATATATTAGATAACGTGTGTACATAGGGAAAATGAGATAAAAATATTGCAACAGCCCATTTCTTTTGAAAAATATAGAGGCATATCGGAATATTTTGGAAATTATATTTGGAGAAGATAGTAGTGATTCAATTTGCAAAACATAGAGTAGCAAAAAGAGAGAGCGAGGTGTTACAATGACTATAGAAGAAATTCTTGCAGGAGAATCGAAGAATGTGGAGTTCAAAGAGAACCTGCCGGAGAAAAGCATCAAATATATGAAGTCTGTGGTTGCCTTTGCAAATGGAACCGGAGGAAAAATCATTTTCGGAATTGCCGATAAAACCAGAGAGGTTATTGGCTTTGACAAGGAAGATGTGTTCAAGAAAATGGATGCCATTGCCAATGCTGTATCAGACAGCTGTGAACCAGCAATTATCCCGGATATCACTTTACAGACGGTTGATGGTAAGACTGTCATTGTGGTAGAGGTTTCTGAGGGCAGACAGCGCCCGTATTATATCAAAGCCCTTGGTAGAGATGGCGGTGTATATGTCCGTGTTGCCGGAACTACCCGCCTTGCCGACGAGTATATGATAAAAGAATTGTTGTTTGAGGGCAGTAATCGTTACTACGATCAGGCTTTATGTACTGGGTTAAATGTTACAGATGAAGATATTGATGCCCTTTGCAAAGCTATGAAAGAGCAGGCTGTCAAAAATGCCCGTACAGAGGAACAGAAAGCATCGATTAAAGATGTAGGCAGACAGCAGTTGCGCTCCTGGGGGATTTTGATTGAGCGTGATGGAAAAGATTATCCGTCCAATGCTTTTGCTATTTTAACAGGCAACGGTGGACTTCATGTTGCAACGCAATGTGGCGTGTTCAAAGGGACAACGAAAGCGGTATTTGTTGATCGTAGAGAATATACCGGTCCGCTTTGGGAACAGATAGACGAAGCGTTTCAGTTTGTTTTGAGAAATATTCATCTGGGTGCTACAATTGTGGGAATTTATCGCCAGGATGTTTATGAGATTCCACCGGATGCCATTCGTGAGTTGATTATAAATGCTATGGTACATCGTAGTTATCTGGATCATGGTACGATACAGGTAGCGGTATATGACAACCGATTGGAAATTACTTCTCCAGGAAAGCTGCCAATGGGACAAACGATGGAGCGTATGAAAGAAGGCTATTCCAAAATCAGAAATGAAGCCCTTGCCCATGCGTTTGCCTATATGAACCTGATTGAGCATTGGGGAAGCGGCATTCCGAGAATTATTGATAAAGTAAAAGCTGCCGGACTGCAGGAGCCGGAGTTTATTGGTGGCGAAGTTGATTTGCGTATCAATATTTATCGAGGTCAGGTTGATACCAATAACGCCATAATTAACGCCAATGACACTAAAAATGGCGCTAATGGCGTTAAATGTGGCGCTGATGATGGCACTAATGGCGCTGAAGTGCCGCTTAATAAGGAACAGACGCAGATAGAAAAATTGTTGCAGATTATAGAGAAGAATCCGTCTGCAACACAGGCTTACTATGCAGAAAAAATGGGTATATCGAAAAGAACGGTTTCTCGAATGTTCGCTTCTTTACAGGAAAAAGGTAGATTGGTACAGGGCGGAACAAAACGAAAAGCAAATTGGAAAATTATAAGGTAGGAGGACAGCATGGATACAGATAAAATAATACAAGATTTAAATCGCAGGTTTGCTGCACCTCTTCCTGAGTTTTATCAGCGTCGTATCATTTTCTGGTATGATGAAGATAAGGAATTTGAGGATAAACTGGATGAAGTGGTTTTGGAAAATGCAAAGGTGATTGCGCTGACAGGAAATAATGCGTTTTCTGTAAAAAAACTGCTTTCAGTAGATGATTTGACCACAAATTATCTGGTTTACAGTCCGTGTGTCTATAATCGCCCGGATGATAACTGGCTTCTGGATGTAGAGCTTTACAGTGAAGAGTTTCGGGCAGATCTGATTTCTATCTGGATGGATGAGATGGGACTTATATCAAATCCGGCAATGAGGAAACAGGTTAAAAACTATCGTGCTTATTTTAATGCGAAAGACCGTCGTTTGAAAGTTAGCACGCAGAATAAAGTTCCGGAAACACCGGCACAGTTACACATGGCTGTCATGGCGGCAATCTGTGGATTGAAAGATGCACAGCCTAATATGATTCTCCGGAGTGTGTTCCAGGCGGGACTTGATTTGAATAATAACACGGTTTATCAGGAGTTTGTAAAATATCATGCAGACGCAGCATTTTGGGCGATGGTTCGTCAGGGATGCGGATTTGTGGAGGAAGAACCAGACCTTGGGCGGTTAGCAATTCATCTGCTTTTAACTGCAGCGACCCGCACCATGCGACAGGAATATCTTGCCGGACTGGACAGCTTTATTTCCATGCCACATCAGGCATATTGCTATGATTTTATTTCTGAATGGCTTCATAGTGACAACATTCCGCAATTATATGATGTGGCACGTTATGTTGAGGATGAAGCCCGTCTGCATCAGCGCTTTGAAAAGCTGACGGTAGAGGATTTGGTAGGAACAGAGTGCTTTCCGTGTATTAATGAAGTGATTCTGACAAAGCTAATGACAGAGATCAGTGACCATATCATTGATGTGGATACCATTACGAATACCGTTGAAAAACGTAGAACTTGTGTATGGTATGAGCCATTTGAAAATTTTTATGATGGTATCTTACAAGTGGCGAATATGCAAAGTTTCTTTAAGGAACATTCTGCCGGATTCCATAACGCAGAAGCGAAAAGTATCTGGAAAGAATATACAGAGAGTTACTATCAGATGGACACTTATTACCGATTGTTCCATCTTAGTTTTCAAAAGAGTTTGGAGACTTCCAATATTCTGCTAGATGATCTATTCAAGCACGTTGTCGATAAAGTGGAAGGACTCTATAATCATTGGTTCTTAGGTGAGTTGGGCAACAACTGGTCAGATGTATGTGCGGATGAACTGGCAACTTACGGTAAAGTTCTGGAAGTACCGCAACAGGAGGATTTTTACCGTTCCCGTATTCAAACCTCGGATACGAAAGTATTTGTAATTATCTCAGATGCCATGCGTTATGAAGTGGCAGCTACGATGGCAGATCAGCTTCAGCGAGAAACGCAAAGTAAGGTTTCTATCAGCAGTATGCAAAGTATCTTCCCTTCTACTACAAAGTTTGGTATGGCAGCTTTGTTGCCGCACAAAGAACTGACAGTAGAGGTTCGGAACGATATTTTGACAGTTTTGGCAGATGGACAGTCTACGGCAAGTACTTATAGGGATAAGGTTCTGAAAACAGAAGATTCGGCAAGTGTGGCCTTAAAGTACAATGACATCATTGCTATGAAGCGAGCGGAAAGAAGTGCTTTGGTAAAAGGTATGGATGTGGTCTATATTTACCACGATACCATTGATGAAGCCAGCCACACTTCGGATACTGCTGTTTTTGCAGCGTGTGACAAGGCGATTTCAGAATTGAAGAATCTTGTGCGTATTATCGTAAATGAATTTGGTGGAACGAATATTCTAATTACGGCAGATCATGGATTTCTTTATACATACAGTCCTTTGAAGGAAGAGGACAAAGTAGATAAAAGAGGCTTTTTTGATGTGGATGTAACAAACTCTGACATTACAAAAAAAGAAAGTATCAAGCGATGTGTGGAGTATGGCAGAAGATATGCAATTATGCAGAGGGGTGTGCAACCAGATTACTTGATGCCTGTAAAATTTCTGGGAGGAAATACAGAATTTGATGGATTTGCGCCGAGAGAAAGTATTCGTATCAAAATGAATGGTGGCGGTATGAATTTTGTGCATGGTGGTATTAGTTTGCAGGAAATGGTTGTTCCGGTGATTGAGTATCATTATCTCCGCAATGATTCTATGGAATATAAGCGAAATAAGCAGAAATATGATACCAAGCCGGTAACAGTCAATTTACTGTCCGCAAACCGTAAAATCAGCAATATGATTTTTTCATTGAACTTCTATCAAAAAGATGCGGTCAGTACAAACCGTGAAGCTGCAACCTATCAGGTTTACTTTACAGATGAGGACGGCAAGCAGATTAGTGATATTCAGAAGATTATTGCAGATAAGACCAGCGATAACGGTGCAGAAAGAACTTTCCGTTGTCAGTTTAATTTGAAATCTCTGAAATACAGCAATACAGCTACTTATTATCTGGTAATTGCAGATGAACAGGGATTACAGCTGCCACAGCGGGAGCCATTCCAGATTGACATCGCCTTTGCGGTGGACGAGTTTGATTTTTTTAATTAATGCCGCAGGAGGAGAGAAAGATGGAGCAATTTGCAGAGGGTGAAAGTACCCGTGAAGAAATAAAGAACAAGCTCCGTCAGAACTTTGACGGTAAGATTGTTCGGAAAGACCTGACAAAGAAAATTAAAGAAGGGGCGAATGTCCCAGTGTATGTTCTTGAGTTCTTGTTGGGACAGTATTGCAGTTCAGATGATGAGACTGTTATAGAGAAAGGCGTACAGAATGTGAAGCGTATTCTTGCTGATAACTTTGTACGCCCGGATGAATCACAGAAGATTCTGTCTCAGTTGCGTAAAAAAGGTAGTCACACGATCATTGATATGGTGACTGTTCGACTGGATATGAAAAAGGATTGCTTTTTTGCAGAGTTTTCTAATTTGGGCGTTGGTAATGTACCAATTGCCGACGAATATCCGGAAAAATTTGATCGCCTGCTCTGTGGCGGTATCTGGTGTATTGTTCAGCTGGATTATGAGGTTGAAGGCGACAATAATTTTGGTATTGAGGACATTGATGGAAATCCACTTCGTTCCAAACAGAAAAAGCAGAAAGATATTTCACCAATCAGTATCCGTAAGCTGACACCGATCCAGATGCCGCACATTGATATTGATGAACTGAAGCAGGGACGAAAAGCTTTTACGAAAGATGAATGGTTGGATATCCTTCTTCGTTCTATCGGAATGGAACCGGATGAATTTACATACCGTGAGAAATGGTTGCTCTTGACCCGTATGATTCCATTAGTTGAGAATAACTTTAATCTTTGTGAGCTTGGACCGAGAAGTACCGGTAAATCTCATCTTTACAAAGAGATTTCACCGAACAGTATTTTAATTTCCGGTGGACAGACGACGGTTGCAAACCTGTTTTACAATATGGGACGCAAAACGGTCGGACTGGTCGGCTTATGGGATTGTGTAGCCTTTGATGAAGTGGCAGGTATCAAGTTTAAAGATAAAGATGGCATTCAGATCATGAAGGATTATATGGCATCCGGATCTTTTGCCCGTGGCAAAGAAGAAAAAGCTGCTACTGCGTCCATGGTATTTGTGGGAAATATCAATCAGAGTGTGGAGGTGCTGTTGAAAACCTCCAGTCTGTTTGCACCTTTCCCGCAGGAAATGGGAACAGATACAGCATTTCTTGATCGTATGCACTGCTATCTTCCTGGATGGGAAATACCGAAGTTCAGACCGGAGCATTTTACCGATGATTACGGTTTTATCAGTGACTATTTGGCAGAATTCGTCCGAGAGCTTCGCAAGGAGCAGTATGGAGATGCACTTGACCACTACTTCCGCTTGGGGAGAAATCTGAATCAGCGTGATACAATTGCGGTTCGTCGTATGATAGACGGTTATCTGAAGTTGATGTACCCAAATGGTGAGTTTACCAAAGAAGAACTGGAAGAAATTATTCAGATTGCATTGGAAATGCGTCGCCGTGTCAAGGAGCAATTGAAGAAGCTGGGTGGTATGGAGTTTTATGATGTGAACTTCTCCTATATAGATTTAGAAGATATGTCAGAACATTATGTTTCTGTACCAGAACAGGGTGGCGGTAAGCTGATACCGGATGGAATGTGTAACCCGGGGCAGATTTATACCGTATCCAGAGGAAAAAGCGGCATGATTGGTGTATTCCGTTTGGAAAGTCAGATGCTTCCGGGCAATGGCAAAATTGAACGGACTGGCTTAGGCAGTGATTCTAAATGCAAGGAAGCGGTGAACACGGCATTTAATTATCTGAAAGCCAACGGCAATCGGATCAGTGGCTCTATCAGCACATCGACCAAAGACTACATCATCAATTATCAGGATTTGCAGGGTATCGGCATGACAGACAAATTGGCACTTCCAACATTGATTGCACTTTGTTCGATTGCCCTTGGAAAGCCTGTTGTCAGTAACTTGGCAGTGTTGGGAGATATAACAATTAGTGGCACAATGATAAAGGTGGATGAACTTGCCAATACACTTCAGGTGTGCCTGGATAGCGGCGCAAAGAAGGTGCTGATTCCGAGTACATCGTTTGTTGATTTCGCAAGTGTTCCTGCTGATCTGATGAGTGCATTTCAGTTGATTCCGTATCAGAGTGCGGAAGATGCAGTGTTTAAGGCGTTGGGGGTAGAGTAAAATCGAAGATAGGAGGCTACGAATGGCTATTGAGAAGGTAATCATTCAAAATTTTAAGAAGTTTAAAAATCCGTTTGAAGTAAAATTTAATGAAAATATCAATCTTCTGGTTGGTGATAATGAATCTGGAAAATCTACTATTCTTGAAGCCATTCATGTGGCTTTAACGGGTATGTATGCTGGTCGAAATATTAGAAATCAGCTATCAACATATTTATTTAATAGAGAAGCAGTTGAGGAATACCTGGCATCAGTGAAAAATGAACAGCCGATTGCACCTCCAGAAATAATGATTGAGTTATATTTCAAAAGTGGAACATTGCCTGAATATGAAGGAAATGGTAATTCCGAAAAAAGTGATGGTATAGAGGGAATCAGATTCACAATTAGTTTTTCTGATAAATTTAATTCAGAATATGAAAGTTTGCTGAAAACAGAAAAAATTACAAGTTTGCCTATTGAATTTTATGAAGCTAAATGGTTTTCTTTTAGCCGAGATGAAAAAATGCCCAGATTCATACCAATAAAGTCTGTAATGATTGATTCGTCAAATTACAGATACCAAAATGGGTCTGATGTATATATTTCCAGAGTAGTAAAGGATTTCCTTGAACCAGAGGACATAACAGCAATAACACAAGCCCATAGAAATATGATAGATGAGTTTGCACAAAATGAAGCAATTCAGTCAATCAATGAGAAAATTAGTGCAGCGTCTACTGTTATGAATGGAAAATTATCATTGAGTGCCGATCAGGGAGTTCAAAATTCTTGGGAGTCAAGTTTGGTTACGCAGGTGGATGGAATCCCGTTTGCTCATGCTGGAAAAGGTGCACAATGTATCATAAAAACACAATTAGCTTTAAGTCATAAACAGGCAGAAAAAGCAAGTATTATTTTGATTGAAGAACCTGAAAGTCATTTGTCTTTTTCTCGATTAAGCGAACTAATGGGAGTTATTGAAAAGGCTGCATCTGGTAGACAAATTATAGCATCAACGCATAGTAGCTTTGTCGCTAATAAACTCGGACTGGAAAATTTAATTTTGCTTTCAGGCGATAATTGTTGCTCGATGCAATCGCTCAAAAAGGAAACTTTTGAATTTTTCAAAAAAGTGGCAGGTTATGATACACTGCGATTGATTCTTTGTAAAAAATCAATCTTAGTAGAGGGCGATTCAGATGAGCTGGTTGTTCAGCGGGCATATATGGATACTCATGAGGGGCGGCTTCCTATCCAAGATGGAATAGATGTAATGACCGTAGGTGGGGTGACATTTAAGCGGTATCTTGAAATTGCACAGACACTAAACAAAGAAACAGCTGTTGTTACGGATAATGATGGAAATATTGAAGCTGTTAAGAAAAAGTACAAAGAATATGAAGAAATACAATGTATTCATATATGTGTTGATGAGGTAGTGGATACAGGTGATTTGAAACTGTCAGATAAGGATTTTAATTATAATACCTTAGAGCCGAAAATATTAAAAGAAAATGGACGAGAAGCAATGAACAATATTTTTGGAACTAACTACGATACGGATGATGAGATGCACAAATATATGCACGCTCATAAGACGGATTGTGCCATAGCAATTTTTGAATCGGCTACGAAAATTAAATATCCTGAGTATATAATGAGGGCGATAAAAAATGAGTAGTCTAATTATTGCAGCGGCAGGGGCAGGAAAAACAACATTTCTTGTAAAGAAGGCATTGGAGATTTCTGAAAATGTTTTGATAACAACTTATACCGATGCTAATGAACAAAGCATTAGAGACAAATTTTACGAAATAAATGGTTGTATTCCATCCAATGTAACTATTATGCCGTGGTTTTCGCTGCTAATCAAGCATGGTATACGACCTTACCAAAGCTATCTTATAAATAATAGGGTATCCGGTGTGTTATTAGTGAATAAGGCAGATAAAAATTTGTTGAGACTAAAGGATACAAATGAGAAAAAATATGTCACGGCTTCCGGTAATGTATATTCAAATATGATTTCAAAATTGCCCTGTGTTTTGGACGAATTATCGAATGGATGTGTATTTCGCAGAATACGAAAAATTTTTTCTTATGTTTTTGTAGATGAAATACAAGATTTTGTCGGATATGATTTAGAAGTTATAAAAAAGTTGCATGAGGTTGGGTGCAACATGACTTTAGTAGGAGATCCTCGTCAGACGACGTATCGAACTCATTACGAAGCAAAATATAAAAAATATGCAGGTGGGAAAATAGTGATTTTTGTGCAGGATAATATTGCCGGAATGAATATTGATACCACAACATTATCGACATCTCATAGAAATAATCAGATTATATGTGATCTTGCAAATCAGATGTATCCTGATATGAAGCCATGTGATTCTGCCATGAATGAAAAAACGGGACATGATGGAATATTTTGGGTTCACGAGAATGATATTGATAAATATGTAGATATATATAATCCTGTTCAGTTGCGGTATGATAAAAGAACCAAGGTAAATCCCATCCCAAAAACGATGAATTTTGGATTGTCCAAGGGACTTACTTTTAATAGAGTCTTGATATACCCGACGAAACCAATGCTGGATTGGTTGTCAGGAAAGTCCAAAGACATGAAGGATGAAAGTCTTTCTAAGTTTTATGTTGCAGTGACGAGAGCACGGTATAGTGTGGCTTTTGTATACAAGACAAAACGACTTCCAACTAACGATATTGGAACAAAGTGGACACCTGATGTATTGGAATAAATAATAGATTGCACGACAAGAAGTAATTTAGTTGTTATAAGTAATAATACTGTGTATTGGGCATAATCTAAGTTTCGCTAAGTTTCACTTATGGAGGTGTCTGAGAAAAATTTAATAGGAAAAACATGAAAAAAGGCACTGAAAACCGTTGGATTATTGGTTTTACAGTGCGTTTTCTTTTGCCCAAGAGGAAAAATGCAGTGAATTTAAGTTTTGTTAAGTTTCACTGAGTTCTGATTTTACAGAGTGCCATTGTTTCTTAGGTTCATATTTTCCACAACCATCACAAGTCTGTGGCCAGTTGATTTTCCATTCAAAATATTCATCTCTGGTAATCTCACCGGATTTCAGTTCATCCATCCGAACCACCCATTCTTTCAAAAAATCATTCAGAACTCCATAGTCAAACCACATACAGACAGGAGCATGGGCAGGCCAGCTATCATTGTCATGGTAGTAAACGGAAGTGTCGGCTACTTCGTTGCATTTTTCACCGGGAAATCTCCGAGGGAGAAACAGATGCAGGGAAGATGGGTTAAATTCATCCAGCCAGAAAAGCAGTTCCATCATTTCGGAAGCGTCACGTCCAGCGGTATCATAGAGGGTATAAGGATTAACATCAAGAGCCTGTGCCATTTTATCGACCAGATCTTTTTTGGGAACACGAACGCCTTTTTCATATTGTACAATTCTATGCTGATCGGTCAGTCCGATTTTCTCTGACAGTTCTTTTTGTGTCATTTTCCGGAATGTCCGGATTTTTTTTAATTTCAGATTAAAATTCATAAAGTCACCTCTGCATTAGTCCTGATAAACATCCATTGAAGATAGTAAAATCAAGAAATGAATAACTATTTGTCCATATTATAACACAAACTAGCAGAAAATCAATGAAAAAGAGTACAAAAAAGAACCTAAAACGCATGAGGTGCTATTGACATTAGCAGTAACGGGGGATATAATGGCATTAAATCAAATAGGTACAAAAATGTATACCTGCAAAACTTTTGATTATTGAACCTTGAAAATTGAATGAGCTGTATGGGTGCCTTTCGGGCTTAAAGGTAACACAGGATTCCACCGCTGTATCAGAGAGTAGTATGTGGAAACCGAAGATACTCCGGCAACGGCTGGTATGCTTGAGAAGAAGCTGCCAGTATTCAGAAAGATTTCTGATAGAGGTTAATTGTAACGTTGACACCGCCATATACAAATGGAAGCCAACACGCCGAACAGAATGGAAAATCATCGTAAGAAGTCCAAACAAAAAGTAGATGTACTGACAACGGGCATAACCGCTGTCTGGGAGGTGATGCAGAAGAATACGGAGGAAAGGAGGTATGTGCATCATGAGAAAAACAACAGAGTATAAGGCTGAGAATCGTCTGACGGTAGATATTGAAGGATTAATGGCAATGTTATCCTGCGGAGAAGTAACTGCAAAGAAAATTGCAGATTATGCAGAAGCAAGAGTGATTATTGGAAGACGTGTTCTTTATAACGTGGATAAGATAAAAAAATATCTTGATGCAATGGCAGTGTAATGAAAGATGAGAAGATAAAATACAACAACTTTCCTTCGGAATGAAAAGTAAAAAAGGGAAAATATTCCTGTAAAACAGGCAAATAAAAATTAGCATTTTGCAGGAATTTACCCTTGGAAATCATAAAATATTATGTTAATCTGTGAGCAGATATCAGACAGTATATGACTGATACCAACAGGACAAAAATCATTCCGAATAACGAAAAATGAAGTGAAAGGAATGATTGATATGGCAAGAAAAGATAATAAAGGCAGAAATTTAAAAACAGGTGAATATCAGCGTCCGGATGGACGTTATGAGTATCGCTACAAGGATGAAATTACCGGAAAGCGTAATTCGGTTTATGCAGCTGATCTGGCGAGTTTGCGAGAAATGGAAAAGAAGATCAATAAGGATATGGATGATCTGCTTATTACAGATTCATCAGTCAAGAAGCTGACCGTAAATACGTTGTTTGAGCGATACATGGCAACAAAGAATATCAAGGAAAGAACGAAAAAGAATTATATCCGTATGTGGGATTACCGGATACGAAATACTTTGGGAAATATTCGTGTTTTGGATTTTAAGACATCTCATGTAAGGACATTCTTTTCCACATTGTCAGATGAAGGACTGGCACACAGCACGATCAAAGGTCTTTATGGTTTATTGAATCCCAGTTTTGAACTAGCAGTGGAAGATGGGATTATCCGCAAGAATCCGGTAACAGGAACACTTGGAGATTATGGGGCTCCGGCAAAAGAGAAAGAAGCACTGACACTGGAACAGCAGGAAAAACTTCTGCAGTTTGTTGAACAGAGTAATGTGTATAAGCCTCATCTTCCAATGATGCAGGTTATGTTTGGGGCTTGCCTGAGAGTGAGTGAGACTATCGGCTTAACCTGGTCAGATGTGGATATGAAGAACCGGGAGATTCATGTAGGTGGACAGCTTGTGTATTATGAAGGTGATGAAGGATATTGTTTCCATGATTCAGAAACCAAAACGGATGCAGGAATCAGAGATATTCCTATGACACAGATGGTATATGATGCGTTCCGTAAGCAGAGAGAACTGAATCTGATGCTTGGTTTGCAGAGTAATGTTGAGATCGGTGGACGTAGTGGATTCATCTTCAATACAAAACATGGGCGTCCGATCATGCCGGCGGGAGTGAACAGCTTTCTGAAAAATATTGTCAATGCCTATAATAAGAAAGAAAGCAAACTGGCAGAAGAAGAGAAGCGAGAGCCGGAGCTGATGCCTCCCATTTCATCGCATACTCTTCGTCATACGGGATGTACCAGATTGGGTGAGAACAATGTCAATCCCAAAGTTATGCAGTATGTGATGGGCCATTCAGATGCACAGATCACAATGAATGTCTACAATCATATTGCTGAGAAGTCTCACGTGGAGAATGAGATGTCTAAAATGAACCTGCCGGAAACTGTACCTGCTGTGGTATAAACCAGAAGTCGTTGTCGTAAAATGTGGTAAGAAAATC
>OGYJ01001740.1_pt1 | contig 16675 bp, 7 predicted proteins | sample 1576531 | NCBI WGS metagenome assembly OGYJ01 (sample SAMEA3541574, study PRJEB24748) | human gut metagenome | biome: human gut; feature: human-associated habitat; material: faeces | place: China | collected 2012 | reverse complement strand
TCTACCATGATGATTATATCCAAACGGACCGGCTGCAAGTATTTTATCAATGACTTCATTGGAAAATCTCGAATTTGTATCAAATCTGCTCTTTTCTGCAGCATCACTAATATCAATATGCCCTGCAAGAGCATTTTCCTGTCCCAGACCGTTAATGTAGGAAAATAAGTCAATCTGTTCTGCACCACTTTCTTCCGTTGATGTGTTATCTATAACTTCAGCGGTTTGAATAATACCTCCCGATTCACTGTTTCCATTATCTGCTCCATTATCTCCTGCTCCGCCTGTACTCTGTCCTGGAAATTCATATTCTGTACGTTCATTTTTTTCTGTAAATTGATCTGCATTGTGTTGTACAGTTCCGTTGCTTCTAATATTCTCTGATCCAACAGATTCTCCAGCATTCCGTTGCTCATCAGTAGTGGCATCTGCTCTTGGTAATTCTCCATTAGATAGTCCACTATCTTTCTTGCCCAAGACATTCGTTTGCTCAGAATTGTTTCCAGATCCTTGTATATCTGTATTCTCTCCAGACCCAGATGCTTCAATGCTTCCTCTTCTGTCATTTCCTGCATCATTTGCATCTCCGGATCCACTACTTCCTGTTCCATACCCATCATTCGGAAAGGGGCATATTGCAGGTCATTACGCAGCAGTTGGCGGAGATACGAAGTGATAACCTTTGAGTTTATTAGCTGGATTCCGTTATACTCGGGCTTCTCGTCGATAGGAACATGAAAAAATATTTCTTTAAAAGCTATATCCACGTAGTTTTGAAGACGGATATTATCGCGCAATAGGCGTTCAAGATCTTCTTTATGGACATCTCGTTTGTTGGCTGTCAGATCTAAATAAACCAATTGGGCAGAACGGTGGAAGATGGTTCCGAACAGGGCGGAGTCAATTTCAGCACTGACTTCATCGGGAGCTTTAAGGCGTGCCACATAACGGAAATAAAACTTCAGCCGACAATCAAGATAGGTGTTTAATGCTGAAGGCGAAAGTATTAGGGCATCCGGGTTGCGTGAGAAGTCATAAGTCCGGTATAAACGGTCAATAATTTCCGGGGTTTTTGTAATGCGGATTTCCTTGCTGTTTTGTGGCGATTGTCCGGCTTCAAGATATTCACGGCTGATTTCATGTGGCCATTCAATCAGAAACTGTAGCATGAAACGTGACCATTCTCCTCTGTTTAACCCATCTGATGAGGTGTTATACATTAAGGTTATATTTTCTGCACGCTGAATCAGGCGATAGAAATAATAGGCATAAACAGCATTCTTATGTTCAATAGTAGTCATGCCGAAAGCTTTGCGTAAATTATAAGGGATGAATGATGACTCACCTCCCGATTTGGGCAATTGGCCTTCATTAAGCGATAGAAGGAGCAAGTTACGGAAGTCGAGGTTACGTGTTTCCAATACTCCCATGATCTGCATTCCTATAGCCGGTTCACCATGAAAAGGAATGTTGGCTGCATTCAGTATTTTATTTAATAAACGTTTCAGAGTTTCTATGCGTACCTGCAATTCGTTGTTGTCTATCAGATTGAGCAACCTGTTGACTAATGTGAAACTTTTGAAGAGAGATTCACGGTACAGCTGATTGAAAATGTCATCGCTTTCCTGTTCCTGACGATATAAAACAGATACTTCTTTCAGCAGTTCCGTGATGTAGACACAGAGTTCACGGATACCATTGCGGGGCGTAAACAATATGTCCAGAAATTTGTCTTTCTTTAATTCGGATGGAAAAGGATAAAAACGGTTGGTCTTTGTAAGTTCCCGTTGCAGCGGCTCAGCTTTATCTGAGAGGCGGCGGGTATAGGGATGTTTCAATACTGTCTGTACGGCATCATAGATATATCGTCCCGAGTCTGTCCGGTATCCGCTGGTTTGCAGTTCGAGTATGGCGTTGATAAAACTATATACCGGAGTCTGTGCTAACGGAAATCCCATGGTGATATTGACATTCCTTACTACCTCCGGTATAGAGTGCAAAACAGGAAGAAGTAAAGCTTCATTGCACAGCACAACGGCATTTTCTTTTTCTTCGTTACTCAGGTTCTCATGTACCCATTGAGGCAGATACCGGGCTTGTGCGTTCTCGGTAGGGGAAGAGATAAAACGAACTTTTTTGGGTTTTATCAATTCATTGAACAATTCGGCAGGAAGCTCATTGGGGAAGAGTTTGAGATTGCGGTTGATAAATTCTCCGGCCTCATGGCGTTGTTTTTGCCGGGAAGGAAGCTGAGTGTAAAACACGTCATAATCCCAATAGAAAAGAGCCTTACCCGCATTCTGCAATTGTTGGAAGAAGTGAGTTTCCACCTTGTTCAGTACGTTGAAGCCGACAAATACATAGCAGTCATATTTCAATGAATCCGGTTCAAGTTGTTCAATAACGTTTCGGTAGAGCATACCTTCGTAGGCAAATCCTAATTCTTCCAGCTTTTTATGATATCGGCGATAAATATCACCCAATTTATCCCAAAGAGAAATAAACTTTTCTTTTAACAGTGTTCTCTTTTCGATAGAAAAATTTTGGAAAAACTGCTGGATAGCCTGTTCTTGCTCTTGGTCGAGAAATTCATAATCATCCATGACATTCTTTAAGTCCTGCAGATTAGTAAATAACTTATCTGCATGAACCAGATTTTTGTCTACATCATCAAAATCACTGATTAATAACTCACCCCAGAAGTAGAAGTCGTCCAGTGATTCGTCACTATTTGTTTCTTCACGGAATATTTTATAAAGCTCGCATACTAACCGAATCGGATCTCCTAGTTTTAACACCGATAAATGCTGAAATAATTCGCTGATACTTAAATATGCCGGTGACCAAAGAGGTTGATCGGACTGATTTGCCAAATGTTCATTAAAGAACAGACTGGCACGTTTGTTAGGGAATATGATAGCTGTGCGTGACAGATCATTTCCTATTTTACAGTAAAGGTCCTGCGCGACCAATTGGAGAAATGTTTTCATACTTTTTCGATTATTTCTTCTTCTACATACCACAGATAACCTGTGATGTTTTTGTATCCCATTCGGGAGAGGAGCTGCATGTATCCTTTTACCTGTTTGTTGTATTTTTTGTTTGCTTTACCAAATTTGAAGTCTACCACAACTACTTGCTCGTTTTTCATCATTACACGATCAGGGCGACGGGTTTGTAATACACCTTTGTCTTTGTAAATGATTGCGCACTCGTTGAACAATCTCCATTCACCGGAGTACCACTCTTGTACTTCAGGCAGGGAGAAGGCCTTTACGGTCAGAGAACGTATTCGTTCTTCCGCTTCTTTGCTGCCAATGATTCCCTCGAATATCAAGTGATGAATGGCCGGTTCTATGTCATCCTTGGTCTCAATGGCAGAAAATAAAGTATGTAACAATTGTCCGTGATTTATGAAGCGGTCATCGGATTCTTCTTCAGAAAGCCCCTTGATAAAATCAGCAGATCGGTTGGAGTGTCGGAATTCTATATCCGGATGCATAGATTCCATATTGACCGGAAGTTTTTCCGGTTTGCGAGTCAGCTTGTTACCTGAATCGATTTTTTTCTCATTTTCGGATGGGCAAAGGTCACCTAATTCATATACCTGTTCTTCATCCCATTCCTGATCTAATTTGTTGGCAGCCTGTGGTAGTGCTCCGGTTAGCAATTCGGCCATTGTATTTCTTTGTCCTTTCCGACTCCAGATAATCAAATTTTTGCCGGCACGTGTAAATGCTACGTAAAGCAGATTCAGATTGTCTACCCATAGTTGCAGGCGTTCGTGTAAATAATCTGTGCGGTATACTGATTCTGCCATGGCGGAAGAGTAATTTACCGGCACAATATCCAACTCGTTGAAAGGGGCTTCTTGAGGTACGCACCAGACGAGTTGGTTGTTTGTTTCATTTTCCAGTTTCCAGTCGCAGAAGGGTAGGAGTACCGTATGAAATTCCAGTCCTTTGGATTTATGTATTGAAAAGATACGTATACCCTCCACTTCGCCACTCGGAATTGTTTTCCCGGATAACGTCTCGTTCCAATATCGTATAAAGCTGTCCGGATCAGAAGAGTGGCTTTGCAGATAATCGGTTACTGCATCAAAGAAAGCAAACAGGTAAGCGTCCTGTTGTTCAATACGGTGCAGTTCAAATAAACTGAAAAGTTCCTCTAACAGTTCATACAGAGGCATCAACCGTAGTTCTGCCATTCGTTCCAGAAAAGCCGGTGGAAATAATTCTTCGGCTTTATGGAGGAGCAGCGAATTGAGATCATACTCCGAATGAAGTATTTGTAATTGGTAATTAGTGGCCAACTGTGCTTTCACGATCCGATTCTCCGGATCGGAAAGATAGCGCAAGGCATCCAACATCATACAGATGGCGAGCGAGGCATCCAGACGGAAGGCTTCGTCAGACACAATCTTATAATTTAGTTGTTTATCGAAGTAATCGGCAATACGCGGAATACTTTTATTCTTTCTTACGAGAATAGCTATATCGTTCAGTTTAACGCCGGATTGTAACAGATGTTCTACTTCCATTCCCAGGCTGATAAGGGTTTGTTCTGTATAATCGTGTTCTTCGTCCGGTTCGAGAAACTCTACCTTAACGTATCCTTGTTGTTTGTTTCGGGGGGATTCCTGTTCCACGTCGGCATATGCATTGATTAGAGGCTCACAAATACTTCCCAACTGCTTATTATACATTTCGTTGAGATAGTCCACAGCCGCGGAGAATATACTATTGTTGAATCGTATGATATTGGTTTCACTTCGACGGTTGGTTTTTAACGTTTCTGTACGGATAGAAAAATATCCAAGTTGCTTGTTTAATCCGTTAAGGATTCCCCAATCGCCGTTTCGCCAACGATAAATAGATTGCTTGACATCACCTACAATCAAGCTGTCGGCTCCTTGAGACAATCCTTCAAGTAGCAGGAGTTTAAAATTATCCCATTGCATTCGACTGGTGTCTTGAAATTCGTCTATCATCACATTGCGGATGTTAGTTCCGATTTTTTCGAAAACAAAAGAGGAGTCACCGTCTTTCACTAATTGGTGGAGCAAAGCGTTGGTATCCGAAAGGAGGAAACGATTGTTTTCACGATTCAGTTGACGTACTTCTTCATCAATATTGGTTAAAAGCCGGACTTTGTTCAGGTGCTGTGTCGACAGTCGGCAGCTGTTCACTATTCGATTGTTGCGTGAGCGATATTGTTCGGCATTTTGTAGAAGTGGCATTAAGATGGAAGAAGCCAACAATATAATATCCGTATATTGTTTTGATGTTTTTGCAGCCCAATTAATCTCGTCATCGAGGCATTTGATTACAGTAGCATTGACTATCTCGTCTCCGAGTATACCGTTTTTTAGTTTATTGAAATAGCTTCCTATTCCTTTGGCTCCGTTCTTTAAATCAGTTGGTTTCAGTGATTGACTGGAAAGTACATTTTCAAACTGTTGAGCGAACTCTTTCATCTGTTCAAGAGCGGCTGTTTCCATCTCTTTTAATGTCTTACGATAATTATGGATTACATTCGGGTCACGGAGGCGTCGGCGGAGACCATCACCTTTCTCGATGTATCCTTCATCAAAAATATTCCGTCCGAAACTTTTGATCTCATCCGAAACATTCCAGCGTTTATCGTCAGCGATACGTTCATCTATATAATCGAGCAGCCATACCAGTACAGGTGAATTGGGTCCCAACTTTTCAATCATACTGTCCACAGCATCGCTCAATACTTCTACGTTGTTCAGTTCGATATTCAGATTGGGACTCAATTCAAGTTCACGAGCCAGATTACGCATGACCGATTGAAAAAAGGAATCAATGGTTTCGACGCGGAACCGACTGTAGTCATGAAGCATATAACCCAAAGCTATGCCTGCCGTTGTTCGTATCTCGTCTTCTGAATGCCCTGTCTCGGCAATTATGCGTTTTAGATAGGCATCCGAATCCGGATCGCCTATCTGTATTCCATATAATTGACTAAGAATACGCTCCTTCATTTCAGCAGTAGCTTTATTAGTAAAGGTTACTGCTAAAATCTGGCGATAGGCGCGCGGATTCCGGATTAGTAACTTGATATATTCAACAGCCAGGGTGAAGGTTTTTCCGGACCCGGCGGAGGCTTTATAGACAATGAGTTCGCTCATTCACAGTTTGTATTGGATAATGATTATTTTCTTTTTACTATTTCGAATGGTACACGTATTGAAACGCCTTTTTTCATTAAGTTATTCAGATTGGGATATAAACGTTCTTTGAAAGAATCCCAATTGCGATGTTCCATTTGGGTCCATCCTGCTTCTGCCAGTGCCAGACCGCGGGGATAGGTCATATATGTCACTCGGTTAATGTCCTTTATTGCTTCTCCCCAAAGTGTTCCCATTACTCCCAGAATGTGTGCCTGTTCTGCTGCGGGTTTTCCGTATCCCGGATCAAACTGATAGCATGTTTCGAGTGTAGTTACCGGCATTCCCCAGTTATTAAATTCCGGAAGATCTCCTTTGAACTGCGGATAATCCAGATATGCAAATTCTCCCGGAGCCATAATCAGAGGGTTACCATGCTGTTGGGTCAGTTTCTGGCAAGTTGGCGTCAATCCGTATCTCCAGCTCACAAGTGTTACATTTTTAGGGTAAAGGAACAGATAATCGTTGGCCGGCATGCGAATGTTATCTAATTCACACCAGAGAATAGGGTATTTTCCATCAGCCTCTACGAAACTGAGCATACGGCTGAAAAAAGGAATCATTAATTGGGAAGCCTTTTCGTATTTCAGTTCCTTCATCATCTTTTGGCAACGTTCACATTTGGTCCAGTTCTTTTCTATAACTGCTTCGTCACCACCCAGGTGAATATAACGTGAAGGAAAGAGAGCACTTACTTCATCAATAATATCATTGTACACTTCATACACTTTTTCATTATTGGCACAAAGCATTAAGTTTACAGTCTCACCTACATTCTTTGCAATGGTATCGGTGTGTGTACATCCCAGTTCAGGATAAGCGGCTAATACAGCGACAGTGTGTCCCGGAATATCCAATTCCGGCACTATTTCAACATGGCGTTCGGCTGCATAACGAATCAGGTCGGCCAACTCTTCTTGAGTATAAAAAGATTGTCCTGCGGTAAGTTTCGGATGCTTTCTAATTTCGATTCTCCATCCTTGATCATCTGTCAGGTGAAGTTGAAGCACATTATATTTGTAGCGTACCATCTGATCGATGTAGAACTTTACATCTTCTATTGGTAAAAAATGTCGGGCAGGGTCTAGCATTAAAGCCCGGTAGCCAAAGCGAGGCGCATCATCGATACTGATAGGAGTCATTTCTTTCCGATTGCTGGCGCATACATCTCCCAAGAGAACTTGATCAACAGTCATTACACCATAGAAAACGGCTGCTGCACTGGCTCCGCTAATGGTCATCCCTTTCTGGTCAACTTTGAGTTGATAATGTTCTTTTCCTTCCAATTGTGGATCAATAATTAACCGGATGGGGGATTGGCGAGAGCCGGAAAGGGGAATGTCTACTTGCATGCGGTCTTTCAGTATACTTTGCAGAGTAGTAGCCGCAAACTTTAATTCCGGTTGTCCGGGGTGAATCGTGATGTTCTTACCTGTTAAGCTAAAAGGTTTACCTTGCACTTGCTCTATGTGATTGGGCATAGGCAACAGGGCTGAACGGTTGTTTTGTGCGGTTGCTGTAACAGCAAACAAGAGGAAAATCAGTCCTAAATAGTTTTTCATGGGGTTAATTTATTAATTAGTTTCGTGGCAAATATACAGTTTTTGTACGAGAAAACGGACACTTCAGCACAGAAAGAGAGTATGCCGATACTTTCTTTTCGATTAGAATTTTGCATAAAAATGTGAGATTCATTCGCGAAATAGAGAAAAAAGATAAAAATAGATCATTCTTATTAGGTAATATGAGCTATTTTGTTACCTTTGCGCCCCCTTATTCCATAGCGTAGAATAAGGTTAAGTGCTAATTAGATTTAACATGAGACTAAAAACAATCCTACTGACCACTATGGCCACCGGTTCATTTTTGTGCGAGCCTGTTGCTGCTATGTGTATTGAACCTCCCGCAACTCCTGAAATGGGATGGTTTTTGAAAAAGAAAAAAAAGAGTAATCCCCAAGACAGTATTAAGGTTAAGAATGAGTATGAGAAATTAACAGGAAGCGATAGTGTCGTTCGTCGTGGTATGTTCAATGTATACCAAAAGAAGAACGATTATTACTTTGAGATTCCTTCTACCCTGTTGGAGCGTGATATGCTGGTGGTGAATAAACTGCAACGGGTACCAGCAGAACTGAATGAAGCCGGAGTGAATCGTGGAACTAATTATGAGAATCAGATGATCCGCTTTGAGTTGGATAAATCGGCTAATAAATTATTAATCCGTCAAAGTCGTCCGTTACCTATTTCACCATCTGAAGATGCCATTAGCCAATCGGTGAAGGATAATTATATTTCTCCGCTGATAGCCGGGTTTAAGGTAGAAGCATATAATAATGATTCTACCAGCATGCTGATTAAAGTGAACGATATATATGATGGTACAGAGACAAGCATAAATAACGTATTTACCAATATTAATCTTGGCACATCGGCCATCAAGAATTTATCAAGAATTCTATCCATCAAGTCCTTTGATAATAATGTGGTAGCAACCTCGGAACTGACTACTCGTGTGACCGAAGGTACTACTACTATCTATGTGACGGTAGAGGTTAGTTCCTCTATTTTGTTGCTTCCTGAAGTGCCGATGACCGGACGTTTGGATAATCCGCGTGTGGGATATTTCACTAATCCTCTGACTAATTTCAGTGATGGACAACAACGGGTAAATAAAAAACAATTTATAACTCGATGGCGTCTGGAGCCCAGGCCTGAAGATCGGGCAGCGTATTTACGTGGAGAATTGGTAGAACCCCGAAAACCTATTGTCTTTTATATAGAAAATTCGACACCTTATCGTTGGAGGAAGTATATTAAACAAGGAATTGAAGACTGGCAAGTAGCCTTTGAACGTGCCGGATTTAAAAATGCCATTATCGCTAAAGATATTACCGAGGACATGGAGGTAGATATGGATGATGTGAATTATTCTGTGCTGACTTATGCCGCATCTACCAAAGCAAATGCAATGGGACCTTCTATTCTTGATCCGCGTTCGGGAGAAATCCTTGAGGCTGATATCATGTGGTGGCATAATGTACTTTCAATGCTTCAGGAGTGGATTACGGTACAAACAGGTGTAGTGCGTCCTGAGGCTCGTGGTGTTGCTTTACCGGATAGTCTGATGGGAGATGCCATGCGCTTTGTTGCCTGTCATGAAGTGGGACATTCACTCGGACTGCGCCATAACATGATGGGATCATGGGCTTTTCCTACAGATTCTCTCCGTTCGAAAACATTTACCGACCGAATGAATTCGACTTCATCGTCTATCATGGATTATGCCCGCTTTAACTATGTGGCACAGCCGGGTGATGGTATAAAGGCACTTTCTCCCCACATCGGGCCGTATGATATGTTTGCTATAGAATATGGTTATCGTTGGTATGGCAAGCAAACACCGGAAGAAGAAAAAGAACTGTTGCAGGATTTTTTAGCGAAACACACTGATCGGCTTTATAAATATAGTGAGGCACAGGATCCGCGGGATGCCGTTGACCCTCGTGCACAGAACGAAGATCTTGGCGATGATCCGATCCGTTCTTCACAGTATGGCATTGCCAATTTGAAATGTATTGTTCCCCAAATCATTCAATGGACAACTACCGGAGAGAAAGGACAGACGTACGAAGAGGCTTCTCGTTTGTATTATGCCGTTATTAATCAATGGAATAATTATCTTTATCATGTAATGGCGAACATTGGAGGTATTTATATTGAAAATACAACGGTAGGTGATGGTGAGAAAACTTATACGTTTGTGGAAAAGGAGAAGCAGCAGGCTGCTTTGAGGTTTTTGCTTGATGAGGTGCTATGCTATCCGAAATGGTTGTTCGACCCTGAAATAGCTCAATATACTTATCTGCTTAAAAATACTCCTTTGGGAGTAGTAGAGAATGCCCCAACACAAGTGCTGAAAAATGCACAGGCTTATGTTTTCTGGGATTTACTGTCGAATAATCGCCTGATGCGTATGCTTGAGAATGAATCGGTAAACGGGAAAAAAGCCTTCACAGCTGTTGAATTGATGGATGGTTTGCATAAAAGTATTTTTGCTGTAACAGAGCGTGGTGGACTGCCCGATGTTATGACACGTAACTTACAGAAAGGTTTTGTAGATGCATTGATTACTGCTGCTGCCGAAAGCGAGGGAGTGAAAGTTAACAAGAAATTGATTGATAATCACTTCTTGTTCGACCTTCAGACACCGATTTGTAGTTGTGATGACCATGCACATCGTTCGGCACATACTGATCGCATGGGGGCTCGCCGTGAACTGAATTTTTATGGGTCTCAGATAAACCGTATTTCCGATGCCATTTCAGTAAAACGTGGTGAATTGCTTCGCATTAAAGATTTGCTTCAAAGCCGTTTGGGCACATCGGATGTAGCTACCAAATATCACTATAAAGATTTGATTTTACGCATAAATACTGCGTTGGGCATTTCGAAATAAAAACACCAAAACACAAAGTTCTCTCTGACAAACACTCAACGAATTTATTTGCTGAGCGAGGGGCTTTGTGTATTTATACCAAAACAGACAGTTTTCAAAATGAGTATTAATTTTATAGGATGTAACAAATGAAAAGACACGTTTTTATTCTTTTATTGTCTTTTGCCGGAGTTTTGACTTCTGCTTTTGCTGCCAGTAGGCAAGTACAAGGAGTGGTGATCTCTTCAGAAGATAATATGCCGTTGATCGGTGCTTCTGTCTATATAAAAGCAGAAGACCTGTCGAAAGATGGTAATTCTCCGACAATAACAGGAGTAATTACCGATATAGATGGAAAATTCAATATTTCAGTACCGGAGGGGGTGACACGTTTATTCTGCAGTTATGTAGGACATGAAGTACAGGAACTCAAGCTCGTTCCCGGAAAAGATCAATATGAAATCACGCTTTTCCCATCAGCTCAGATGCTTGATGCTGTGGTAGTGACTGGTTATCAGACAGTGGAACGCCGTAAGTTGACAGCAGCTGTCGGGAAACTGAACATTTCGGATGAAACCATCGGTGCTGTGAAAAGTATTGACCAGGCACTGGCCGGGCAAATTGCCGGTCTTTCCGTAACCTCTACTTCCGGAGCGCCGGGTGCACCTGCAAAAATACGTATTCGTGGTACTTCGTCATTGAACGGAACTCAGGATCCATTGTGGGTATTGGATGGTATTCCGTTGGAAGGTACGGATGTACCTCAGTCGAATGTATTGAATGATGTTTCTAATATACAGCAATCGTCTATTGCCGGACTGAATCCTGCAGATATTGAAAATATTACTGTGCTAAAGGATGCGGCAGCTACAGCCATTTATGGAGCACGTGCTGCAAATGGTGTAATTGTGGTAACAACCAAAAGAGGAAAAACCGGAAAACCTGTTATTAACTTCAATACTAAATTGACTTATACTCCAAATCTCAATACTTCACGGCTCAACTTACTAAACTCGGAAGAGAAAGTCGATTTGGAACTTCAATTATTAAAAGAAGCACGGTTTGACATATTATGGGGATTAACAGATCCGATACCGGTATTTCCTGAAAAAGGAAAAGTTGCTGCTATCATGAAACAATATAACTTAATAGACATCTATAAAGAACAGGGGTGGAACGGACTGACACCTGAAGCCCAAAATGCTATAAACAAACTGAAAACAATCAATACAGACTGGAATGATATATTATTCAGAGATGCTTTCACGCAAGAATATAACTTTAGCATTTCCGGTGGTAGCGAAAAGGTTACTTATTACAACTCACTTGGTTATGTCAAAGAAAACGGAAATGTACCAGGTGTAAGCATGAGCCGTTTTAATCTGACCAGTAAAACGTCTTACCAAATCAACAAAATATTAAAAATTGGAATGTCTATTTTTGCCAACAGACGCAAGAATAACACATTTATGACTGATACTTACGGACTTATTAACCCTATATATTATTCACGTATCGCCAACCCTTACTTTGCTCCGTTTGACGAACAAGGAAACTACCTTTACGATTACGACGTAGTCAGAAGTAATGAAACAGATGAAAAGCAAGGCTTTAATATATTCGAAGAACGAGCAAACACCAATAAAGAATCTGTCACCACAGCCATCAATTCTATCTTTGATGTTCAGCTACGTTTTAACGATCAGTGGAAAGTTTATTCACAGATTGGTGTGCAATGGGATCAATTGTCGCAAGAAGAATATGCCGGGATAAATTCATATAATATTAGGAATATACGTGAAACCAATAAATATTGGAAAAATGGTGTACAAACCTATCTTATACCAGAAGGAGGCATGCTTAAAACAACTAATAGTACAACCTCACAACTCACATGGAAAATCCAAGGAGAATACAAAAACACATTTGGGGATATACATGACATACAAATAATGGCTGGGTCGGAAATTCGCAAAAACTGGGTAGACAACCAAGCCTCAACCGGATACGGATATGATCCCAAGAAACTAACATTCCAGAATCTCATATTTAAAGATGAAGCACAAGCCAATGATTGGAATCTAAAAACTAAATCGTACAAGGAAAACGCTTTTGCTTCTTTCTTTGCCAATGGTTCATATACTTTAATGAATCGTTATACATTGGGAGGAAGTGTGCGTATGGATGGTTCTGATTTATTCGGAGTAGATAAGAAATACCGTTTCTTACCAATCTATTCGGTAAGCGGTCTATGGCGTTTATCAAATGAGTCGTTCATTAGACAATACAAATGGGTTGATAATTTAGCTCTTCGCCTTTCTTATGGCTTACAAGGAAATATTGATAAGGGAACCTCTCCATTCCTAGTCGGAAAATATGATAATGTGAATATTTTACCTGGTTACAGTGAAGAAAATATTATTATCAATAGTGCTCCCAACAGTAAATTACGCTGGGAAAAAACAGCATCTTACAATTTAGGAATGGATTTTTCCGTACTCAATCAAGCCATCAATCTTAGTGTAGATTACTACTATAGAAAAGGAACAGACTTAATTGGTTCTAAAGCATTAGCTTTGGAAAATGGATTCACTAATATGTCTATAAACTGGGCTAGTATGGAAAATAAAGGTGTAGAAATAAACCTGCAGACACGTAATATCACCACTAAAAACTTCTCTTGGTACACTACTTTCAACTTCGCATATAATCAAAATAAAGTACTAAAAGTACTTACAGATAAAAGCCAAGTGACTCCTAGTCTGGAAGGATATCCCGTAGGTGCAATCTTTGCACTAAAAACAAAAGGTATAAATCCTGATACAGGACAAATCTATCTTGAGAATAAAGAGGGGAAAGCTGTCACTGTAGAAGAGTTATTCAGAATGACATCGAATGAAGATGGTCTTGGCACTTACCAAATAGGACCAAGTACTGAAGAACAAAGAGACTTTTACAGCTATGTTGGAACGTCAGATGCTCCCTACACGGGCGGTTTTCTAAATACGTTCAATTACCGAAATTGGGAACTGAATCTGAATTTTTCATATAATTTTGGAGCACACGTAAAAACAACTCCAAGTTATAATGTATCTGACTTAGACCCAGGGCGCAATATGAATAGAGACATACTGGATAGATGGACACCGGAAAATACAACAGGAAAGTTCCCTGCATTAGCAACGTACAATTACAATCCGGCCGACTACTACTTGTTCAGTACTCGAAATGACATTTACAGATCACTGGATATCTGGGTAAAAAAGCTAAGCTTTGTACGTCTACAAAATATACGTCTTGCTTACCGGGTTCCATCCGAATGGCTTCATAAACTAAGTATCGGCGGAGCAACTGTAGGATTAGAGGCTCGTAACCTATTCGTTATCAGCTCTAATTATGATAATTATATGGATCCGGAATCAATGGGCAACCTATACTCTACCCCAGTTCCCAAATCCATTACCTTCAATCTAAGTCTTAACTTTTAAAAAATATATTATGACAAAGAAAATATATTATATATTCACATTAATAGGAAGCCTGTTATTATCTTCCTGTGATAGTTATTTGGACATACAACCAGTAGGCCAAGTAATTCCCAATACGCTAGCTGAATACAGAGCTTTATTCACAACAGCTTACAATACAGCACTCAATGACAGAGGAATATGCGAAATCAGAACAGATATCGCAACCATATTACAGTCTGATGCCACTTCCAAAAATTCTTTAGGAGATGTTGAAAAATGGAATGATGTTAATCCGAATGCAAGTACGAGACAATTTGGATGGGCGGCCTATTATACCAATATCTATTATGCCAACGCAATCATCGATAAAAAAGATGAAATATCAGAAGGAAGCCAAGAAGATATTAATCAATTAGTTGGAGAAGCTTACCTCATGAGAGCATATATGCATTTCATATTGGTCAATCTTTATGGACAACCTTATACAGCTACCGGAGCATTAGAAACCAAAGCAGTTCCTCTAAAACTCAATACTGATTTAGAAGAAATACCATCAAGAAATACTGTAAAGGAAATATATACCTCTATTTTATCTGATATAGAAACAGCACGGAAACTGATTAATAAAAAAGAATGGGAAATTCAATATTCATACCGTTTTTCAACATTATCAGTAGATGCTATGGAATCACGGGTATATTTATACATGGGTGAATGGAGCAAATCTTATGAAGCTTCGGAACGTGTATTAGCCGGAAAATCGACATTGGTAAACCTAAATGATGAAGGAGGCAAACTTCCTAATGAATTTACATCTGTAGAAATGATCACTGCCTATGAAGTTTTTCCAAATAGCGATTATGCCGGATCACTCTTACTTTACCCTTCATTTTTACAAGAATATGAGGAAGGAAAAGATCTACGTCCAAACAAGTATTATCAAGCAAATAAAAATGGAAATTATACTTCCATCAAAAGTGGTGAATCTAAATTCAAATGTACTTTCCGCACCGGAGAGCTTTATTTAAATTCAGCAGAAGCTGCTGCACATTTAAACAAATTACCTGAAGCACGTACCCGGCTCTTGAAACTAATAGAGAATCGTTATACATCAGAAGGTTATGAGCAGAAAAAGAATGAAATAAATGCGATGAGCCAAGAAAAGCTAGTCACAGAAATTCTGAAAGAACGTGCTCGCGAGCTTGCTTTTGAAGGCCATCGCTGGTTTGATTTACGCCGAACTACCCGACCGGAAATCAAAAAAGAAATTGAAGATGTAACCTACACACTTGTACAAGATGATTCCCGTTACACATTGCGTATTCCACAAGATGCAATTGATGCTAATCCCGGACTTTTAAACTAATAACCAAGCATTTTTCATAGAAACAAACCGCCTGACATCATAGACTAAAAAGCTCCCTTTACCTAAAGCGTAAAAGGAGCTTTTTTTAATCTATCTACTAGCCATTTCTCATTTTGTACACCTACCTCATTCACCATTAAATCTTTATCCCCTAAAAGCATTGTTCTTTAACAAGAAATCCGTATCTTTGTAGCGACTTATTACGATTAATAACGTAGAAGCGTTTAGAATATTATCCCTATTCAGAATCTGGTAAATTCATCAACAGTGGGGTAATGGCAACTAAGCGTTCACGTCTTTGTTATATGCAAGGGCGTGGACTCTGTTGTTCATTTCCCAATAGGTTTACCAGAGCCTTGAATAGAATGAACTAACGACGTCCACGCTTCTCTTGTATATATATGGTATCCGGACGCTTACCACACAAACAATAAAGAAAATGAGCAGCACTATTACAAAGTTCTTCGCTTCTTTTTTAGCTTATGGGGTAGCTAATAAGAAAAAGCGCTTCTCGGCAATTGGCCGTTTCTCCGAAGGATTGGCTCCGGTAAAAGGAAAAATCCAATGGGGATACATTAATAAAGAATATGACATTGTCATTCCTCTAATGTATGAACGGGCTTTCTCGTTTAAAGAAGGATTAGGGATGGTAGTGCTCAATTCTCAATACGGATTCATCGACCATACCGGACAAGTACAGATTCCGTTTAAATACGCAGCCGCTCACTCGTTTGAGCAAGAATGTGCACGAGTATGTCACGATGGATTATGGGGACTGATTGACAGACAAGGAAACTACATTCTTCCACCGACTTACAGTCAAATGGAGCAATTCGCGGAAGGATTAGCCCTCGTCTCACTACACAACAAAGTAGGATTCATTAATAAGAAAGGAGAAGTTGTCATTCCCCTGGAATATGATAATGGATGCTCTTTCTCTGAAGGACTGGCTGCTGTTTGTATTGAAAGTCAGTCGTCCAAGTGGGGGTATATAAACAAAGACAATGAAGAAGTACTTCCTTTTAAGTACGATATTGCAGAACCCTTTTATAACAACATAGCTCGAGTGGGTCTCTATGGAAAAAGCATGAAAATCAACAAACAGGGCAGTGAATGTCTATAAAACAACCACTCTACGCATTTATTCATCTCAACACGCGAAGACATTCTGTTCTAAAACATCCCCTTACGAACAACAACGTA
>OGYJ01001738.1_pt1 | contig 16686 bp, 13 predicted proteins | sample 1576531 | NCBI WGS metagenome assembly OGYJ01 (sample SAMEA3541574, study PRJEB24748) | human gut metagenome | biome: human gut; feature: human-associated habitat; material: faeces | place: China | collected 2012 | reverse complement strand
GGGCAGCAGCCGCTTGACCACGGCTGCGTGATCGCGGGCGCGCACATCGACTCCCCGCGTCTCGATCTCAAGCAGACGCCGATGTATGAGGACTCGGAGCTGGCGTATTTCAAGACGCACTATTACGGCGGCATCAAGAAGTACCAGTGGGTCACGATCCCGCTGGAGCTGCACGGCACGGTCGCGCTCAAAGACGGCAGCACGGTCGATATTGCCATTGGCCGCGAGCCGGATGAGCCGCAGTTTGTCATCACCGATCTGCTGCCGCATCTCGGCAAGGATCAGATGCGCAAGACCATGGAAGAGGGAATCACGGGCGAGGCGCTCAACATCGTCATCGGCAGCATGCCGTATGCCGGCGAGGGGCGCGACCGCGTGAAGCTCGCCGTGCTGTCGCTGCTCCATGATGAATACGGCATCACGGAAGAGGACTTCCTGTCGGCGGAGCTTGCCGCCGTGCCGGCGTTCCCGGCGCGCGACATCGGCTTTGACCGCAGCATGATCGGCGCCTACGGTCAGGATGACCGCGTGTGCGCCTATGCCGAGCTGCGCGCCATCCTTGACCTCGACGGCGCGCCGGAGCGCACGGCCGTGTGTATCCTCGCCGACAAGGAGGAGATCGGCTCCGACGGCGTGTCCGGCATGCAGTCGCAGGCGTTCGAGGCCTTCATGGCCGACCTCTGCGAGCAGCAGGACGTCGCGCTGCGCCACTGCTTTGCCAGGAGCTTTTGCCTCTCGGCGGATGTCTGTGCGGCCTTTGACCCCAGCTTCCCCGAGGTGAGCGCCAAGCGCACGGAGGCCAAGCTCAATTACGGCATGGGCATCTGCAAGTTCACGGGTGCGCGCGGCAAGTCCGGCACGAGCGACGCCTCGGCCGAGCTCGTGGCCTATCTGCGCCGTCTGTTTGCCGACAACGGCGTCGTCTGGCAGCTGTCCGAGATGGGTAAGGTCGATCAGGGCGGCGGCGGCACGATCGCCAAGTTCATGGCTGACCGGAATATTGACACCATTGACGCCGGCGTGCCGGTGCTGAGCATGCACGCACCGTTTGAGCTCGTGGCAAAGTTCGACTGCTGGATGACGTACCGCGGCGTGCTGGCTGCCTACTGCGACACGCAGGCGTGACCGGATGCGGCAGGGGAAAACGGGGACAGTGACCGTTTTCCCTTGTGACGCAAAGAAAACCGTGGTATAATCAACATTCCTATCTGCGTATTGGGAGGTGCATCCGTGACCATCTGGAACGCGATCCTGCTCGGTCTGGTGCAGGGCATCGCAGAGTTTCTGCCGATCTCCAGCTCCGGCCATCTGTCGATCCTGCAAAACCTGTTTCATATGTCGACGGCGGAAAACGGCCATCTGTTTTTCGATGTTCTGCTGCATTTGGGCACGCTCATTTCCATCTGCATCGTCTACTGGCGGGACATCGTGGCCATGGTGCGCGAGACGATCGCGTTTTTCCGCAGCGCACGGCTGCCGGCCGAGCAGCGCCGGCAGCAGCTTCCCGCCGCGCGCATGGTGCTCATGATCATCCTGGCGACGCTGCCGCTGTTTTTGATCCTGCCGGTCAACGATCTGGTCGAGCAGCTGTACTACCACACCTTCTTCATCGGCCTCATGCTCATCCTCACGGGCTTTCTGCTGTTCGTGGCCGATAAAATGCCCAAGGGCACGCGCACGGAGAAAACCATGCGCGTGCGCGACGCGCTGGTCATCGGCGTGTGTCAGGCCGTGGCGACGATCCCGGGCCTGTCCCGGTCGGGCACGACGATCGCGGCCGGCATGGCCACGGGACTGGACCGCAGCTTTGCGGTGCGCTTCTCGTTTCTGATGTCGCTGCCCGCGGTGCTGGGGGCAAACATCCTGTCTCTGGCCAAGGCGGCCAAGGCGGGTATCGATGTGTCACTCCTGCCGGCGTATCTGGCCGGCATGCTCGTGGCGATGGTCTCGGGCGTCGCGGCCATCGGCCTTGTCAAGCGCCTGACGTCGAAGGGCCGTTTCGGCGCGTTTTCCTACTACTGTTGGGGCGCGGGCGCACTGACGATGATTCTGTCTCTGATTTTCTGAGAGGACGTTATATAACATGGCAACTTCATCATCCAAAAAGAAAACCGGCACGGCGAAAAAATCCGCCCCGGCAGCAAAAAAGCCGGCCTCCGCGCCGAAAAAACAGACTGCTACGCCGAAAAAGCAGCCGGCTGCCAAGGCGGCTCCAGCCTCCGCGCCGACGGCACCGACATGGCCGTATGCGCTGGCGTGCATCGTGCTGTCGCTGCTGTCGTTCCTGGGCCTGTTTCATGCCGAGGGCGTCGTGATCGACGGCTTTGCGGGCTTCCTGTGCGGCATCATGGGCTGGGGCTTTTGGGCGTTCCCGTTTGCGATGCTGCTGCTGGCGTGGACCTTTGTGCGCAACCCGCGCGAGCGCTTTGGCCTGCGCGTGACGGCGGCGCTGCTGATCGCGCCGCTGTTCGGCACGATCGTGCACCTGATGGTCTGCCGCGTGGCGTTCACGGCGCAGACGTTCGGCGCGATCGTCGGCCAGCTCTATGACGGGGGCAAGGCGCTCACGTCCGGCGGCGTGATCTCCGGCGGCATTGGCTATCTGCTCAAGGCCGGCATCAGCGTCTATGCGGCGCTGCCGCTGACGATGGCGGCGTTCGTGTTCTGCGTGCTGGGCAGCATGGACCTGACGGTGGGCAAGATCGCGGCCTGGGTGCGCACACGGCGCGAGGCACAGTACATCCCGGACGAAGACGTGCCGCTTGCGGAGGGTGAGGAGGACGAACCGGAACCGCAGCCGCTGCCCGAGCCGCGGCGCAGTGCGCGCCGTGCCGTGCCGGACAAGCCGGTCGCCAAGAAAAAATTCATCGACATTCCGGTCGAGGAGACCATGACGGAGCCGGACGACGATCCGATCGATCCGATCCCGGTCAAAAAGCCTGCCCGCGGCGCGAAAAAGGCCGCGCCGGCCGATGCCACGCAAAATGTCCAGCCGCTGTCCGTGGAGGAGGCGGCCGATATCTGCGGCGTCACCCCGGTCACGCAGGAGATCCAGGACCCGCCGAAGCCGTCCAAAAAGGCGGCCAGCGCCGCCGTCGCGGCGGAGACGGCTGCGATCACCTCCGCCATCGAGAGCGAAAATGCCGACCACTCGTCCTATCAGCTCCCGCCGGTGTCGTTCCTGCGCGCGGGGAAGAAGGATCAGACGGACGCGACGGAGGAGATCCGCTTCAACCGCGACCGGCTCAACACCGCCCTGAGCAGCTTCGGCGTCAACGCGACCATCCGCGACGTGACGCGCGGCCCCACGGTCACGCGCTACGATCTCGAGCTCGAGGCGGGCGTGAAGCTCAACAAGATCACGAACCTCTCCGGCGACCTTGCGCTCGCGCTCGGTGTGGAGAATGTGCGCATCGCGCCGATCCCGGACAAGATCTCGACTGTCGGCATCGAGGTGCCGAACAAGGTCGTCAGCGCCGTTTGCCTGCGCGATATCATCGACTCGCCCGCATTCCGCAATGCGAAGTCCAAGCTCTCGTTTGCCGTCGGCAAGGACATCGGCGGCAACTGCATCATCGGCAACATCGCCAAGCTGCCGCATATGCTCATCGCCGGCACGACCGGCTCGGGCAAGTCCGTGTGCATGAACTCGCTCATTCTGAGCCTGCTCTATAAGGCGACGCCGGACGAGGTGCGCCTGATCATGATCGACCCGAAAATGGTCGAGCTCGGCATCTATAACGGCATCCCGCACCTGTTCATCCCCGTCGTGACCGACCCGAAGAAGGCGGCCGGCGCGCTGCAGTGGGCGGTCGTGGAGATGCTCAAGCGCTACCGCCTCTTCTCCGAGGCGCAGGTGCGCGACCTCGCCAGCTACAATGCCCTCCAGAAAAACGAGCCCGACGGGCAGACGCTGCCGCAGGTCGTCATCGTTATCGACGAGCTGGCCGACCTCATGCTCTGCGCCGCCAAAGAGGTGGAGGAGAGCATCTGCCGCGTGGCGCAGATGGGCCGCGCCGCTGGCATGCACCTCATCATCGCAACGCAGCGCCCGTCCGCGGACGTCATCACCGGCCTCATGAAGGCGAACATCCCGAGCCGCATTGCCTTTGCGGTCTCGTCCTCGCTCGAGAGCCGCATCATCCTCGATACCTCCGGCGCAGAAAAGCTCATCGGCATGGGCGATATGCTCTATGCGCCCATCGGCACCGGCAAGCCCCTGCGTGTGCAGGGCTCGTTTGTGTCGGACGAGGAGCGCGAGGAGGTCGTGCGCTTCATCAAGCAGAACTCCGAGGCGCAGTACAGCGACGATATCATCGCGCAGATCGAAAAATCCGCCGCCGAGGCCGACAAGAAGTCCGGCCCCGCGCCCGAGGCGGACAAGCCCGCCAAGAGCGACTATGACGAGCTGCTGCCGCAGGCCGTGGACGTCATTCTCGAGACGAAGCAGGCGTCGGTGTCCATGCTGCAGCGCCGGCTGAAGCTCGGCTATTCGCGCGCCGCGCGCATGGTCGATCAGATGGAGGAGATGGGCATCGTCGGCCCGTTTGAGGGCTCAAAGCCGCGCAAGATCCTCATCACGAAGCAGCAGTGGCAGGAGATGCAGTATGTGCAGGGCACCGCGCCGAGCGAGGTGCTGCAGGCGCAGACGGACTTTGCCGATGACAACGAAGAGGAACCTGAAGACGATGAATCATGATCTCCACACGGGGCGGCCGGAGCGCCGCCCCGTCGGCACGATTGCCTTTCCGGATGGGGCGGACTTTGCCCCGGAAATGACGCCGGCGCAGGTCGGCGCTTACAGCACGCTCGCCCTCGCGCACATCGGCGACGGGGTATATGAGCTCATGATGCGCACGGCCCTGTGTGCCGCCGGGCTCACGGCCGTGACCGACCTGCACCGTGAGACGGTGCGCCGCGTCAACGCGCCTGCGCAGGCGCGCGTGGCGGAGGCCATTCAGCCCGCGCTCACGGACGAGGAGCGCGCGGTCTACAAGCGCGGCCGCAACGCGAAGGTGAACTCGGTGCCGCAGCATGCGGACGTCGCACAGTATCACGCGGCCACGGGGCTCGAGACGCTCTTTGGCTGGCTGTATCTGCTCGGCCGCACGCAGCGGCTGCGCGAGCTCTTCAGCAAGATCACGGAGGTGCTGTAACATGCCAATGGACGCAGTTTTTCTGCACGGCCTGACGCAGGAACTGACGCAGAGCCTGACCGGCGCGCGCATCGACAAGGTGCAGCAGCCGGAGCGCGACCTGCTGCTGCTGTCCGTGCGCACGCAGAGCGGCAACGCGAAGCTGCTCGTGCACGGCGGCGTGGGCAGCGCGCGGGTGCATTTCACGGCCGGCACGTTTGAAAATCCGGCCGAACCGCCGATGTTCTGCATGCTTCTGCGCAAGCATCTGGTCGGCGCGCGCATCACGGGTATTTCCCAGCCGGACTTCGAGCGCATGCTCGTTCTCGATCTCGACGGGCGCGATGAGCTCGGCACGCCGGTCAAAAAGCAGCTCATTGTTGAAATGCTTGGCCGCCAGTCGAACGTCATCCTCGTCAGCGCCGACGGGCACATCATCGACTGCATGCGCCGCGTGGATTCCTCCATGAGCGAGACGCGCCAGGTGCAGCCGGGCCTGTTTTACCGCCTGCCGCTGCGGCAGGACAAGCCGGTCCTGTTTGACACGACGCCGGAGCAGCGCGCGCAGCTGCTCTCCGGCCCGGTCACTGCGGCGACGCTTGATAAGTGGCTGCTGGGTCTGTTCTCCGGCGTGTCGCCCCTGCTGTGCCGGGAGGTGTGCTTCCGCGCGCTCGGCGATGCCAGCCCCCGGCTCGAGCGGCTGGACGATGCGCAGCGCGCGCGCCTGGAGCACGAGCTGGACGCGCTGGTGTTCTCGGTTGAGACGAACAATCTCGCGCCCACCATGCTGCTCGACGGCGACCGGCCGAAGGATTTTTCCGCCGTGCCGATCCTGCAGTATCAGGACGCGCTGGAATGCCGCGGCTGCGGCTCGTTTTCCGAGCTGCTGGACGAATTTTATCTCCGCCGCGACAAGGCGGAGGCCATGCGCCGCCGCTCGCAGGAGCTGACGCATCAGGTGCGCACCCTGCGCGACCGCACGGCCAAAAAGCTGGCCATCCAGCAGTCGGACCTGCTGCGCTGCGCCGACCGTGAGGCCCTGCGGCAGAAGGCCGACCTCATCAAGGCCAACCTCTACCGTATCCAGAAAGGTGACCGCACCGTGACGGTGCAGGACTACTATGCCGAGGGCTGCCCGGACGTGACGATCGAGCTGGACCCGCGCAAGAGCCCGCAGGAGAACGCCGCCGCGCTCTATAAGTCCTACCGCAAGGCCAAAACGGCCGAACAGCACCTGACCGGCCTGATCGCGGAGGCGAGCCGGAACCTCGACTACCTCAACAGTGTGCTCGATGAGCTCGCGCGCGCCGAGAGCGAGCGCGACCTTGCCGACATCCGCGCCGAGCTGCGCGCGACCGGGTATCTGCGCCAGCCGCGCAATGCCAAAAAGGAAAAGACGGCGCAGCGCGCGCCGCTCGCCTTCGTTTCGAGCACCGGGTATGAGATCCTCGTCGGCCGCTCCAACACGCAAAACGACGAGCTGACGCACCGCACTGCCCGCCGCACGGACATCTGGCTGCATGTGCAGAAGGTGCATGGCTCGCACGTCATCATCCGTGCGCACGACACGACGCCCGACGACCAGACGATCGCCGAGGCGGCGAGTCTCGCCGTATACTATTCGCAGGCGCGTGGCGGCGGGAAGACACCGGTGGATTACACCATGGCGCGCTTCGTGCGCAAGCCGTCCGGCGCGCTGCCGGGCATGGTGCTCTATACGGACTACCAGACCTGCATGGCCGAGAGCAATGAGGCGCTCGTGGAGCGCCTGCGCGTGCGCTAAGGCAGCAAAAAAGCTCCCCCGGCGGGGGAGCTTTTTTGTGCGCTTATTTCCAGCTGTAGGTGTGGCAGTTTTTGCAGTACCAGCTTTTGCACATGCCGTTTTCAAAGTGGTAATAGAGCTTTTCGTGCGTCTGCCGCTCGATGATCCCGGCACTGGTGCCCCAGACCTCGCCGCAGCGCCCGCACGCATACTCCGGATAAATCGCGTCGCAGTAGCAGTATGCGGCATCAGAGGCGTTCGGCTCAGGTGTGCGCTGTTCGCCGATGCGCGTGCCCTTGGTGTGGCCGTATTTTTCGCACTGTGCATTGCCGGGCACGGTGTCCGCTGCAGCAGCTTCCCATCCGCGCCGGCCGGTTGACGGATGCGGAAAACTGCGGTATGCTTTTGGCATTGTTCCCAGAAAGGAGCGCCTGTTTTTCAGGCGAACGGATCATGAAAAAACTCATTGCCTATTACTCCCGCGCGGGAGAGAACTATTTTTCCGGGGCGCGCCGCACCATCGCCGTCGGCAACACGGAGAAGGCGGCACGACTGCTTGCCGAACTCACCGGTGCGGAGCTGTTCCACATCGAGCAGAAGGTGCCGTATTCGGACGACTATGACACCTGCGTCGCCGAGGCGCGGCGCGATCTGCGCGCGAACGCCCGTCCGGAGCTGACGGCGCTGCCGGAGCGTCTGGACGACTATGAAGAAATCTACCTCGGCTATCCGAACTACTGCGGTACCATGCCGATGGCGGTCTACACCTTTCTTGAGCACTATGACTGGCAGGGGAAAACCATCCATCCGTTCTGCACGAATGAGGGCAGCGGCCTGTCGAACACGGAGCAGGACATCCAGCGGGCGGCGAAGGGCGCGCGGGTCGCGCGCGGCCTGTCGCTGCGCGGCAGCGCGGTCGAGGGCGCAAAACCGAAACTGGAGCAGTGGGTGCGCGGATAACACGCGCGTTCTGACCGGCAGAGAGGAAGGAGGCTGTGCATGAGCCGAAACGCAAAGATTCTCATCGATTTGGCCGTGCTCGCGGCCGTTTACGGCATCTGGCTGCTGCCGAAGTGGCGGCCGCTGGGGAAAAGACCGCTGCTCGTCTATACGCTCATGTACGGCTGCCTCGCCGGGATCGTGCGCTTTACGCTCATGCCGGTGCTCACGGCGCTGCCGTTCTGCCTTGACCATCCGTATATCCCCATGCACATGGCGCCGTTTGAGGACGTTATCCTCCGCCACGGCGATTATGTCCGGCAGATCGTGCTGAACATCGCCCTGTTTGTCCCGTTCGGCGTTTTGCTGCCGCTGTGCCGCAGCTGCCGCGGCAGGCGGTGCAGCTTCTGGCGCTGCCTGCTGCTGACGCTGGCGCTCAGTGTCGGCATCGAGGTCGTGCAGCCGCTGCTGCACGCATTCCGCAGTTCGGACATTACGGACGTCATCACGAACACGACCGGCGGCGTGCTGGGCTATGCGCTCTGGGCGATCGTGCACGCCTGCCGGAAAAAACGTGAAGATTGACCTGCCTTGAGATACCGGTGCTTTTGCCGGTATCTTTTTTGTTGAAAATGTGCCGCTGTTTCGCTATACTATTACAAAAAGCGGAATTTTGCGGTCTAAAAACAGAGAAAAAACAAAAATCGGAGGAGAGAACATGGACGAGCGGATCTATCGCGAATACGTCGCGATCCTGAAAGAGGAGCTGCAGCCTGCCATGGGCTGTACAGAGCCGATCGCCGTGGCGTACTGCGCGGCGTTGGCCCGCAGGACGCTCGGCGCGCTGCCGGAAACGGTCGAGGTGCTTGCGAGCGCGAACATCATCAAAAACGTCAAGAGCGTCATCGTGCCGAATACGAACGGCCAGCGCGGCATTGCGGCGGCCGCAGCGGCAGGTATCGTTTCCGGCAATGCCGACGCGCAGCTACAGGTGCTTGCGAGCCTCACGCCGGAGCAGGTTGACGCAGTGGGCGCCTATCTGCAGCAGGCTGCCTTTACCGTCCGGCGCGCGGACAAGGACTACGTGTTCGACATTCAGGTGCGCGTCACGGCGGGGGCGGACAGCGCGTCCGTCGAGATCGCGGGCTACCACACGAACGTGATCCGTATCGAGAAAAACGGCGTCGTGCAGTTTCACAAGGACTATCAGGAGTCCGGCAGCCAGCATGCCACCGACCGCAGTCTGCTGACGGTCGAGCAGATCATTGCCTTTGCAAACGAGGTGGACATTGCCGACGTGCAGGAGACGCTCCAGCGGCAGATCGACTATAACTGGGCCATCGCCGAGGAGGGGCTGCGCGGAGATTACGGCGCGAACATCGGCCGCATCCTGCTGCAGTCTTACGGCATGAGCATCCACAACCGCGCCAAGGCCTACGCCGCGGCCGGGTCGGATGCACGCATGAACGGCTGCGACCTGCCGGTGGTCATCAACTCTGGCAGCGGCAACCAGGGGCTGACGGCATCGCTGCCGGTCATTGTCTATGCCAAGGAGCTGGGCGTCACGCAGCAGATGCTCTACCGCGCGCTCGTGGTGTCGAACCTCGTCACCATCCACCTGAAAACCGGCATCGGCAGCCTGTCCGCCTACTGCGGCGCCACGGCGGCCGGCTGCGGCGCGGCCGCGGGCGTGACGTATCTGTATGGCGGGCAGTTCCGCGAGATCGCGCACACCATCGTCAACGCGATCGCCATTGATTCCGGCATGATCTGCGATGGTGCGAAGGCGAGCTGCGCGGCCAAGATCGCTTCGGCGGTCGAGGCGGGGCTGCTGGGTATGCAGATGCAGATGCACGAGAGCCAGTTCTACGGCGGCGACGGCATTGTCGTCAAGGGTGTGGAGAACACGATCCGCAACATCGGCACACTTGCGAGCGAGGGCATGCGCGAGACCGACCGCACGATCATCCGCATGATGATCCAGGAGCACTGATCCGCCGAATATTGCCGGCTGCCGGTTGGCGGCCGGCATTTTTGCGCCGAATGTTCGCACCGGCGGAGGATCGGCATTGCATTTTGCGCGCCGAGCGCGTATAATACCGCATATTTCATTTTGCAAAAGATTCGTATACCCAAGGAGGCGCGCCATGCGTTTATTTGATATTCTCGGGCCGGTCATGGTCGGCCCGTCCAGCAGCCACACGGCCGGGGCCGTGCGCATCGGCCTGACGGCCCGCAAACTGCTCGGCGACCGGCCGGTGCACGCGGACATTTCGCTGCACGGCAGCTTCGCCCTGACCGGTCATGGCCACGGCACGGACTGCGCGCTGATCGCGGGCCTGCTCGGTATGCAGCCGGACGATCTGCGCATTCCGGGCAGCTTTGCCGTCGCGGCGGAGCAGGGGCTGACGTTCTCGTTCCGGAACGTGCAGCTGCGTAACGCGCACCCGAACACCGCGCGCCTGCAGCTCACGGGCGCCAAGGGCCGCACGCTGGACATCGTGGCCGAGAGCATCGGCGGCGGGCGCATCCGCATCCGCTCCATCGACGGTATCGAGACGAACTTTTCCGGTGAGCACAACACGCTCATTGTCCACAATCAGGACACGCCCGGCCATGTTGCTGCCGTGACGGCGGCGCTCATGCAGCGGCACGTCAACATCGCCACCATGCAGCTCTACCGCAGCGAGCAGGGCGGCTACGCGGTCATGATCCTCGAGTGTGACCAGCCGATCCCGAAGGACATCGAGCAGTGGCTGTCGCACATCGAGGGCATTCAGAAGATCACGATCTTTAATCAGGAGGAACCGGTATGAGCTTTTCGAGCATTGCATCCATGCTTTCGGCTGCACAGGAGAGCGGGCAGCCGCTCTATGCCGTCATCCGTGATGCGGACTGTCAGGAAAACGGCTATGACGCTGCGGCGTCCTACCGCCAGATCGCGGCGCTCTGGACGGCGATGCAGCAGTCGAGCCGGCAGTACTGCGCATCCGACCGCTCCAACAGCGGGCTCATCGGCGGCGACGCGGCCAGATTCCGCGCGGCGGCGGAGGCCGGCCGCCTCCTCGGCGGGACGTATTTTCAGCGCGTGACGGAAGAGGCGCTCAAGGTGGCCGAGTGCAATGCGTGCATGAAGCGCATCGTCGCCGCGCCCACGGCGGGCAGCTGCGGCGTGCTGCCGGCGGTGCTGATCCCGCTTGTGGAGGTGCGCGATGTTGCGGAGGAGACGATCCTGCAGGCGCTGTATATCGCGGCCGGGTTCGGCCAGGTCACGGCGCTGCGCGCGAGCGTGGCCGGCGCGGAGGGCGGCTGCCAGGCGGAGATCGGCACGGCCAGCGCCATGGCGGCGGCTGCGCTGACGCACATCCTCGGTGGCACGGCGCAGCAGTGCGCGGATGCGTACGCCATCGCGCTCGGCAATCTGCTCGGCCTGGTGTGTGACCCGGTCGCGGGCCTGGTCGAGGTACCGTGTGTCAAGCGCAATGTCATCGGTGCGGTCAATGCCGTGAGCGCGGCGAATATGGCCGTCGCCGGCATCACGAGCCGCATCCCGGTCGATGAGGTCATCGATGCCATGGGCGAGGTCGGTGATGCGCTCCCGGCCAGCCTGCGCGAGACCGGCCTCGGCGGCCTTGCCGCTACGCCGACTGGCAAGGCAGTCAAGGAGCGCATGCCGCACGGCGCGCAGTAAAAGTACGCAATAAAGTGAGAAAAATGACTTCCGTTCAGGTTTTCCCTGAACGGAAGTCATTTTTTATAAACCGCACAGAGATACGGGTTGTTCCGGATTTATTGATGGACATAAAATTATGAAGCTTATATAGATAATCAATCGATGATTTTGAAGCAATTTGTTGAAAATGCCTTAAAAGATACGGTATAATCGCCGTCAGGATTAGATAGGAGGGCAACCATGAAACCTGACACAGAAAAGGTCCTGAGCATTCTTGCCTCGCATGAGAATGACCCATCGAATCTCATCGCGATTTTGCAGGATGTGCAGGCGGAGTACAACTATTTAAGCGAAGCGAACCTGACGCTCATCGCTGACACGCTCGGATTAAGCGTGTCGAAGGTGTACAGTGTGGCGACGTTCTACGAGAACTTCTCGCTCGAAGCCAAGGGGAAGCACATTGTCAAGGTCTGCGCGGGCACGGCGTGCCACGTGCGGAAGTCCGGGCCGATCTACGATGCGATCTATGAGTATCTGGGTCTGCACGGAAAGAAAAAGACCTCGGACGACGGCCTCTTCACGCTCGAAACGGTCGCGTGTCTCGGCGCTTGCGGTTTGGCACCGGTCATGACCGTGGATGGCGAGGTGCATGCCAAGATGGACCCCGAGCGTGCCATTGAGCTGCTCGAGACCATCCGCAAAGAGGAGGTGCGAGCGTGAGCAAGCTGACAAGAGAAGAATTCCGCGTCCTGCGCACAAGAGCGGAGCATGACCTCGCGCAGAGCCGCGAGGTGCCGTCCATTCTCATCTGCGCGGGCACGGGTTGCATCGCCGGCGGCGCGATGAAGATTTACGACAACTTCAAATCCGAGTGCGAGGCACGCGGGCTGAAGGTCTATGTTGGCTTGAAGCACGACACGGACGAGGAAAAGAGCCTGCACGTCAAAATGAGCGGCTGCCACGGCTTTTGCGAGATGGGCCCGCTCGTGCACATCGAGCCGATGGGTGTGATGTACATTCACGTCAAGCCCGAGGACTGCCACGAGATATTAGAGAAGACCGTACTCGGCGGCGAGGTCATCGACCGTCTGGTCTACCATCTCGACGGCACGGCGTACCCGAAGCAGGAGGATATCCCGTTCTATAAAAAGCAGCACCGCGTGGTGCTGGAAAACTGCGGCACGTCGGACGCCGAGGACATCGAGGAGTACATCGCCAAGGGCGGTTACAGCGCATTTGAAAAGGCGCTGTTCGAGATGACGGACGAGCAGATCTGCCGCAATATTCTCGATTCCGGCCTGCGCGGCCGCGGCGGCGGCGGATTCCCCGCCGGACGCAAGTGGGATGGCGCGCGCAAACAGAAGAGCGCGAAAAAATACATCGTCTGCAACGGCGACGAGGGCGACCCCGGCGCGTTCATGGACCGCAGCGTGATGGAGGGCAACCCCCACAGCGTGCTCGAGGGCATGATGATCGCGGGTCTTGCCGTCGGCAGCGACGAGGGCTATATCTATGTGCGCGCGGAGTATCCGCTGGCAGTGAACCGCCTGAAAACGGCCATCGCTCGCGCCGAGGAGATGGGCCTTCTCGGAACGAACATCCTTGGCAGCGATTTCAATTTCCGTATCCACGTCAACAAGGGTGCGGGCGCGTTCGTCTGCGGTGAGGGCAGCGCCCTGACCGCGTCGATCGAGGGCAATCGCGGCATGCCGCGCGTCAAACCTCCGCGCACCATCGAGCATGGCCTGTGGGCAGAGCCCACGGTGCTCAACAACGTGGAGACGTTTGCCAACGTCCCGCTCATCATCAAAAACGGCGTGGAGTGGTACCATAGCATCGGCACGGAGAAGAGCCCCGGCACGAAGGCCTTCGCCCTGACGGGCAATGTGGTCAACACGGGCCTCATCGAGGTGCCGATGGGCACGACCATCCGCGAGGTCGTTTTCGACATCGGCGGCGGCATTCCCGACGGCAGGAAGTTCAAGGCCGTGCAGATCGGCGGCCCCTCCGGCGGCGCGACCACGGCGAGCGACGAGCATCTTGATCTGCCGCTTGACTTCGACTCGCTCAAGAGCATCGGCGCCATGATCGGCTCGGGCGGCCTCGTCGTCATGGATGAGGACACCTGCATGGTCGAGACCGCGCGCTTTTTCATGCGCTTTACGCAGAACGAAAGCTGCGGCAAATGCGTTCCCTGCCGTGAGGGTACAAAGCGCATGCTGGAGATTTTGGACCGCATCATCGCAAACGAAGGAAGCCTTGAGGACCTTGACCTTTTGCAGGAGCTCTCCAAGACCATTTCGGAAACGGCGCTGTGCGGCCTCGGCCAGAGCGCGTGCAAGCCCGTACAGAGCACGCTGCGCCACTTCCGCCAGGACTATCTGCGCCATGTGGTCGACCACCACTGCCCGATCTGCAACGGCCGCAAGCGCCGCCTTGTCATCAAGCCCGAGCTGTGCAAGGGCTGCGGCAAGTGCAAGCGCAACTGCCCGATGGAGGCCATCTCCGGCGAGATCCGCATGCCGCATACCATCGACAATGACAAGTGTATCCACTGCGGCGCATGCTGGGGCGCTTGTCCGTTCGGCGCGATCGACGCCATTGAAGAGGAGGGTTGAGAGACATGGCAAAAGGTATGATGATCGTTGACGGTCAGCGCGTCAACTTCGATGGGGAAAAGAACGTGCTCTCCGTCATCCGTAAGGCCGGTATTGAAATGCCGACGTTCTGCTATTACTCCGACCTCTCCGTTTACGGCGCGTGCCGCATGTGCGTGGTGGAGGATGAAAAGACCGGCAAGATCGACGCGAGCTGCTCGATGGAGCCGCGCGACGGCATGCGCATCAGCACGAACAGCGCGCGGCTTCTCAAGCACCGGCGCGTTATTCTGGAGCTGCTGCTCGCCTCGCACAACTGTAACTGCACCACCTGCGAAAAGAGCGGCCACTGCCGCTTGCAGGAGCTTGCCCAGCAGTTCGGCGTGCGCAAAATTCGCTTCCCCGATACGCGCGAGCACTACGAGATCGACAGCTCGTCGCCCGCGGTGCTGCGCGACCCGAACAAGTGCATCCTCTGCGGCGACTGCGTGCGCGTGTGCGAGGAGATGCAGGGCATGGGCATTTTGAACTTTGCCTACCGCGGCAGCAATTTACAGGTCATGCCTGCGTTCGACCGCAAGCTCGCCGAGACGAAGTGCGTGAGCTGCGGCCAGTGCGCGGCGGTGTGCACCACCGGCGCCATCACGGTGAAAAACCAGATCGGCGAGGCGTGGCGTGCCATCCACGACCCCAGCAAGCGCGTTGTCATCCAGATCGCGCCCGCCGTGCGCGTGGCCGTGGGCGAGGCGTTCGGCTTTCCTGCGGGCGAAAACGTGCTCGACAAGCTCGTCACGGCGCTCAAGCTCATGGGCGTGGACGAGGTGTATGACACGACGTTCGGCGCGGACTTTACGACGATCGCCGAATCCGAAGAATTCCTCGGGCGCCTGAAAAACGGTGGTCCGTTCCCGATGTTCACCTCCTGCTGCCCGGCGTGGGTGAAGTATCTCGAAAACGAGAACCCCAAGTATTTGAAGAACATTTCGACCTGCAAGTCGCCGATGGAGATGGTCGGCGCGATCTTCCGCGACAAGTATGCCGCGAAGGACGCTGCCGATGGCCGCACGACCTATCACATCGCCATCATGCCCTGCACGGCGAAGAAGATGGAGGCCGCGCGCCCCGAGTTCATCCACGACGGTCGACCCGACGTCGACCTTGTGCTCACCACGCGCGAGGTGATCGACATGATGCAGGAGACGGGCATCCAGCTCGGCGAGCTGGAGCTTGAGTCCCCCGACCTGCCGTTCGGCCTCGGCTCCGGTGCGGCGGTCATTTACGGCACGAGCGGCGGTGTGGCTGAAGCGGTCGTGCGCCACTGCCTGCCGGATAAGAGTAAAAACGCCCTGCGCGAGATCAGCATCCTCGGCCTGCGCGGCGACGCGCCGATCAAGGAGGCGAGCGTGACGATCGGCGACACCGAGCTCAAGCTCGCGGTCGTCAACGGCCTTGCCAACGCAAAAAAACTCTTAAAGGAAATCGACGAGGGCAAGAAGTTCTATCACCTTATCGAGGTGATGACCTGCCAGGGCGGCTGCGTCGGCGGTGCGGGCCAGCCCTACGGCCTCAAGAAGAGCAAGGAAAAGCGCGGCGACGGCCTGCACCTTTCCGACAACGCGGCAATGTTCAAGCGCGCGGAGCGAAACCCCGTGGTCGCCCAGATGATGGCGGAATACGGGGAAGAGCGGTGCCATGAGCTACTGCACGTGAGTTATACTTCAAATCAGTGACGATGCCACTGATTTGAGGAAACTTGCACTTCGCTTCGTGCCTTGCCGCCCGTAGGGCGGCTGCGACACGCGCTGCGTGAGAGAAATTTTTCCGACGCGCTCACCCCAGGGTGGTTTCTCTTGCCGCTATGCGGCAATTCACCTTTTGTCGTCGGAAGAATGATCAAGATCGTTTCGCGTCTGCGGGCGTGAAAATAGGTATGGATTAAAAACAGGAGCTGAATGCCTTGGCATTCAGCTCCTGTTTTGCTTGCGTTCCGCTTGGATCAGTCGAATTCCAGCGCGGTGGCGCGCAGCTCGCTCACTTCGCCGACGATGGCGCTCCAGGGGGCGAAGGTCTGGAGCTCGCGGAGAAGCGGCTCTGCATCCTCGCGCGGGAGCGCGACGAGAAGGCCGCCCGAGGTCTGCGGGTCGGCGGCGAGGTCGAGGAAGACCTGCTGCGCCGTGGGCAGCACCGTGAGATGCGGCTTCACATAGTCCATGTTGCGGTAAGCGCCCGCGGGGATGATGCCCATCTCAGCCATATCGCGCGCCTCGTCCATCAGGGGGAGCGTTGCGCCGTGCAGGCGGATGGTAACGCCGCTGCCATTCGCCATCTCATAGCTATGACCGAGCAGGCCGAAGCCCGTCACGTCGGTGCAGGCGTGGACATTTTTGGCGCTTCGCACGGCCTCGCCCGCTTTTTTGTTGAGCGTCGCCATGTGGGCATAAACCGCGTCGCGGGCGGCGGGGGAGATGAGGTCTGCTTTGATGGCGGTCGTGAGCACGCCGCTGCCGAGCGGCTTGGTAAGCACCAGCACATCGCCCGGCTGCGCGCCGACATTTTTGAGGATGCGGTCGGGATGGACGA
>OGYJ01001735.1_pt1 | contig 16691 bp, 28 predicted proteins | sample 1576531 | NCBI WGS metagenome assembly OGYJ01 (sample SAMEA3541574, study PRJEB24748) | human gut metagenome | biome: human gut; feature: human-associated habitat; material: faeces | place: China | collected 2012 | reverse complement strand
TTAGAAACGATGATGACGTATGGGGTGGTGGCGGTGAAAATCATCACTTATTGGAGGTTGGTAAAGAATATACATTGGAAGATATTGTAGTTCATTCTTGGCACACAATTATATATATAAAAGAGTTTCCAGATGTGGAATTCAATAGTGTTGCATTTAAAGAAATTGAATAGGAGAATAATCATATGGGGCAGTTAATTGATAAAGCAGTATTACGAAAAGAATTGTCCAAGCTACCATCTGAAATGGGCTTTGTAAGAAAGTCTGATGTGATGCAAATTCTTGGAAATCAGAAATGTGCTTATGATGTAGACAAAGTTGTAAAAGAATTAGATGAATGGACTTTCAATGCAAATATAGACATTGGCGATGGAACTATGATGAATCACAATTTAATTGTAAGAGACAATGCTGTTGATATTGTGAAGAAAGGTGGAAGTGAAACAGAGTAAACCTGTCTTTCATTGTGAAATTATAAATTAAAAGAAAGTAGAGATTAAAATGAAAAAAGAAATCATATTGAGAAAGTATTATCATCAGTTATTTTTTGAATTATATAATCCTAAATATATACACATTGGTAATTATTGGTTAGAAAAAATAAAGCGGAAAACACATTATACTTATAAAAGTATGCGAAAAACTTGCATTTGTATAAAATGGTTTGTTGATAATTACGATATTAATAAATTTGTGTGTTCGTTGGATGTTTATGGAAATTATTACGGTGCTTTTATTCATGATGACAACGATGAGATTGTTGATCGAGTTTTTCTAAAAACAAATAATGGAATATATACAATTGAGTCTATTTATAACGACAAGATATATAAAGGAATAGACCAATGCGATTATTTGGAGAAATAATAAATGTTTTTAAAATTAAAATGATTGGAAAAAGAGGTGAATAAATGTTAGTACCTGCAATTTTATATAAGGAGCAAATTATAAAAGAATTTCAGAAACTCTATTATACAGAAGATATGATGTTTGAGTCTGGCTGCCTAGAACAGTGGTGTCCTAATATATCAGATATTCCAAGAGAAGGAAGATTTGATTATGCGATTGTACATAATGATAAATTAATCGGTTATTTATCATATCAAGTAGATTATTACGCATCCAAAGCATATAATTTTGGTCTTATGTCATTCGACAGAGGGAATATTACCATTGGAAAAGACTTATTTGATAAATTAGAAGAACTTGTATCTCAGTTGCATAGAATTGAATGGCGAATGGTCGGTGGCAATCCTGTTGAGAGAAGTTATGACAGATTTTGTGAAAAACATGGTGGTAGGAAACATATTCTCAAAGATGCCATAAAAGATGCCAAAGGTAATTATCGTGATGATGTGATTTATGAGATTGTAACAGAGAATAAGTAAAGGAGGAAACTGATTGAGAAATAGTATTTTTATTCCAAAAACGATTAATGTTGGTTATCAGAATCGTTCGGGAACATATACAGGAAAGCTTGCTTATGTAATCTACTATGATGAGAAAGGTAAGCTGCGAAAAGAGACTTCATGGAATGGTTGGCGAGATAAGAATATTCCAAATGATGAATATGATAATGTTCCAACTGAAGGATTTGTGCTTAATAAAAAAGCAGGTGATTATTCTACAGGTTGGGATCATAGACATGCTTATTGTAGAGTATATGATCCACGAGGATTTGAATTTGAGATTACTATCGAGAATTTATTATACATTCTTGAAAACGCAAATTGTATCAAGGGCAAGGGGCTTGAAGGAGAATTTGTATATGGATGGGACGGCAAAGATTTAGTTCTTATGCCAGTAGAATCACCTGATTATAAAGAGATTAGTGAGTTTAATAAGATTGTCCATAATAACGAATCTATAAAAACTAAAGATTTAATTCTTGGAGCGACATATCTTACTAAAGACAATGAGAATTGGATTTACATGGGACGATTTGAAACATATGGATATGGCTACGAATTTATGCAGAATGATAAAATTGTAAGAACTAAATCCTATAAAGATATTCCAAATGAACCAACTCGATTTAGATATACAAAAATTTCTTATAAAGGAATTAACAACCTTCTATATGGTAAAATGCATTGGTTTGCAAGATTAAGCGATGGGAAGTATGAATTTGAGCAATTTAAAAGTGTTCCTAAAAACAAACTTATTAATTGTCTTGATGATAAATGCACATCTAAATATTCTGAAATTTATAATTCAATGGAATCATCTTATCAATTTTCTCCTATAGACGATAGCAAGGATAAAATTGTAAATATCTCGTTCGAAGATTTTTATGAAAAAGCAATTAATACATATGTTGATGATGATATAACAAGAAAATATATCAATGTTCGCTTTATGGTAAACAACGATGGAGAATATATTAAATATGAAATGACAACGCCATATAGGTCAGAAGATAACGGCAAATATACTGTTTATAAATATAGTACCAAGAATATCTATCATGGAGATAAGGAAGTAATTGATATTTTCCCGACAGAAGAAAGAGAAGTGGAAGTACGTTATGGTCAAAAAGAAATTCAGACGCATATGATCCCAGTTTCTATTGAAACAGTTTTTGAAAAGTTAAAACCAGTATGTAAGCAGAAATATTTAGCAAATGGTAAAGAATACAAAAAGGAGTACGAGTTTAATGAATAAAAATGATGACAGAATTTTAGAATTAAAGAAACAGATTGAAACAAAGAAGAAAGCTATCTCTGAAAAGAAGGTCAGATTTATTCCTGAGACAAATTGTGTTCTTAATATGGATGGAATGACTATCAACCTTAATGTATGTTCAGATGATGCATTAGTGTTATTACTTATCAGACTTAATTCATACCGTATGTCGGCAGTTAACCTTGGAATGTCTGATTTTGAAATTTCAGGATACAGCATAACGGCTTGGATTAAGGATATTAAAAGTAAGTTAGAAGTATCAAGTCTGAAGAAAGAAGAGTCTGATTTGAAGAAGATGGAGAGTAAGTTGGATAAGCTGCTATCTGATGATAAGAAAACCGAACTTGAGATTGATGAGATTGCAAATTTATTGAAGTAAAAAACCGACATTTCATGGTAAATTTAACGCTACATATAGTGATTAGATAAAATGCTAACCACAAGATATAGTATAGAAAGGGAGAAATATTATGAGTAAAACACTAATTGTAATTGATATGCAGAATGACTTTATTGATGGCTCACTCGGCACAAAGGAAGCACAGAGTATTGTACCTAATGTGGCAAAGAAAATCAAGGAGTATCAGGATCGTGGAGATAAAATCATCTTTACTAGAGACACACATGATACAAATTATCTCAATACACCAGAAGGAAAGAAGCTTCCGGTAGAACATTGTATTTATGGTACTCATGGTTGGGAAATTGCAGACGGATTAGAAGTAGAGAATTGTTACTATGTTGATAAGCCTACATTTGGATGGACACATTGGAGTGATTTAATCTTTGAAGACGAGATAGAACTTGTTGGACTCTGTACAGACATCTGTGTAGTGTCAAATGCTTTAATTCTTAAAGCAACATTCCCTGATGCAGATATCACAGTAGATGCAAATTGCTGTGCAGGTGTTACTCCTGAGACGCATAAGGCTGCATTAGAGACAATGAAGATGTGTCAGATTAATGTGATTGGAGAATAATATGGATAAATACATGAGTGTGATAACCAATTTTGGATGCCACTATTCATGTCTATATTGCATTGTAAAGAATAATAATCTTCAGATTCCAAAGAGTACAATTGAAGGATTGGACTCTTTGGACGATGAGATTAAGAAAAATCAGTGTAATTGGGTATCAATATCTGGTGGTGGAGATCCATTATAGAATTTAGAGAATAACATTGAGTGGTATAAAAAGTTTTTTGATATTACATTAGGAAAAGTCAAGACGGAATTACATACAAGTATGCCAAATGTGAAGTCTGCACCGTATCCTTACTTTGACAGAGTTGTATATCATTTACACGATTTTGAACAGTTAAAGTCTATTAATCGTATTAATCATGAAATTGTAAGAGTCGTATTCGTAGTCACGAAAAATTTCACAGAAGATTTGATAAACAGAATAGCAGTATATTGTCATAATTCAAATGAGATTGATGAACTGAGTTTTAGACAGATGGTTGATAATCATTATGAAGAAACTGATTATTGTAGAGAATATTTAAAAGAAGGGCATCAGAAATTGTGGTGGTATATCGAACAGTGTGATTACAACTTATACTACTGCGAAAATAAGGTGTACACAGAATATAGAAAGATTGGAGAATAGAATGAAGTACGGTAATTATATTTCCAATATCTTTAAACATTTCAAAAAGATATGCATTCATAAGTATTGGGTGTTTTACTACTGTTGTAAAGTAGGAATTCCACTTCAAGGATTGGTACATGATTTATCAAAATTTTCTCCGACAGAGTTTTGGGAAAGTGCTAAGTATTATCAAGGCACTTCAAGTCCGATTGATGCTTGCAAGAAAGCAAATGGATGGTCTGCTGCATGGATGCATCATAAAGGAAGAAACAAACACCATTACGAATATTGGGAAGATAATTTTGATAATGGTGGAAATCCGATTGAAATGCCAATGAAGTATAAAAAAGAAATGTTATGTGATTATCTTGGTGCTGGCAGAGCATATCATGGAAAAGCTTTTAATTTTGAAAAAGAGTTACAGTGGTGGAAATCAAAAAAGAGTAAACCGATTGCTATGCATACAAATGATTTAGCATTCATTGATAAGTACATAAATTTATTTTATGAGTGTGAAAAGAGAGAACATGATATTGGAACAATATTCAATTTAATTAAGAAAGAAGGAAAGTAATTATGGAGCAGATCATTAACAGTTTATTAGAAACAGATATGTATAAGTTCAGTATGGGACAGGCGATTTATCATCAGTTTAGTGACTACAAGACTACTTGGAGTTTTAAGTGTCGTAACAAGGATGTATTCTTTACACCCGAAATGGTAGAGGAAATCAAGAGACAGATTAAATTATATTGTGGTCTTAGATTTACAGAAGAAGAACTTTCTTATATTGATAATATCAAGTGGATGAAAGGTTCATATATAGATTTCCTGAGATTGTGGCAACCAAGATATGAAGATTTTGAAATTACAACAGATGCCGAGTGTGGATTGGCGATTGAGACAAGAGGAACATGGCTTAATACTTCTATGTATGAGATTCCAACTCTTGCTATCGTCAATGAAGTTTATTTCAGAATGGCTTACAACTATGATGAATTACTTAAAAGTTTTAAAAAGAGACTTGATGAGAAGTATGAAAATCTTAGAAGTGGTCATTGGTATGCAGGTACTTTTTCAGAGTTTGGTCTGAGACGTAGACTTTCTGCCGAAGCACAGGAGTTAGCTGTTGAGAAGTTTTCACATTTAAATGATACATTACATAGTCCTTCAAAATTTGTAGGTACAAGTAACGTGTATCTGGCGAAGAAATATAATCTTACACCTGTTGGAACAATGGCTCACGAATGGATTATGTGTACAGGACAGGGTAATCATAAACATAATCCTGCATATTCAAATTGGTATGCTCTTGATGCATGGGTTAAGGAGTATGGAGTATTAAATGGTATTGCTCTTACAGATACGATTACAACAGATTGTTTCCTTAAAGATTTCCAGTTGACCTATGCAACATTGTTTAGTGGTGTCAGACATGATAGTGGAGATCCTTATGAGTGGGGCGAAAAGATGATTGCTCATTATGAGTCTTTAGGCATCAATCCTAAGACGAAGACATTATTATTCAGCGATAGTCTTGATTTTGAGAGAGCAGATAAGTTATTCAGACATTTCTACGACAGAGTTAATGTTGCTTTTGGAATTGGTACTTATTTAAGTAACGATACAGATGTTCCTGCCCTTAATATTGTCATGAAAACAACAAAATGCAATGGTATGGATGTTGCAAAAGTTTCAGATGTTACAGGTAAGGGCATGTGCAAGAATCCTGAATACGTAGATTATCTGAACAGATGTATTGATTGGAGAATGTCACATGAATAAGATTTTACTTATTCCAGGAAGTTTTAATCCTATTACAAATGCTCATGTTGATATGGCATTGGCTGCTAAAAATGCAGTTAATGCCGACATGATATATTTTATTCCAGCTCATGATACTTATGTGGCAAAGAAAAGAACATTAATTCCTGGTTATTGTCGAGTATCATTGATAAATTCAATGCCAAATTGTGATAAGAATAACATGAAAGCATTAGATATAGAGACAACGAGCTTCTTTCCACAGAGAACATACAATACAATAACACAATTAAGAGACGAAGTAGAAAAAGAGTATAAATTCAACGAATATTATATCTGTTTAGGGATGGACAATATTCAAACTCTGACAAGTTGGTACAACTGGAAACCATTTGTAGAAGAATATCATTTTGTTGCTTGTGTCAGAGAAGGGCAGAATCTTAACGATGCTTTAGAAGAAGCTAATTTAATGGAATATAAGGATCATTTTACAGAAATTCAAATACCAGAAAATCATACTTCATCAAGTTTGGTTAGAAATTTGTGTGAAAAGGGCGAATTTGAAAAGGTAAAAGAGTTAGTTCCTGAGAATGTATATGAATATTTGATACGATTTTATGATGTAATGAATCGAATGTAAGGAAGGAGAATATATAAATGTTTGATGCAAAAACAGTAACAAATGACGTGATTGAATGGGTTAAAAATTTGTTTGAAGAAAAATTCCCAGATAAGAATTGTTGTATCGCACTATCTGGTGGGAAAGATTCGTCTGTAGTTGCGGCTATATGTGTTGCGGCATTGGGAAAAGATAGAGTAAAAGCTATTATGCTACCGCAGCATGAACAGTCAGATATTGACTGTAGTATTCTATGTGCAAATCATCTTGGAATTGAATACAAAATTATTAATATTGGTTCAACCGTTGATTCTATTATTTCTGAAATGGAATCAAATGGAGTAGTTGTTACAGAACAGGCTAAAGTAAATGCTCCTGCAAGAGTTAGAATGACAGAATTGTATTTCTATGCTCAGTGTAATAACGGCATCCCAAGTTGTAATTGTAATCTTTCCGAGGATTGGGTTGGTTATGCGACCTTCGGAGGTGACGGATTTGGTTCATTTGCACCACTATCACAGCTTACAGTTTCGGAAGTTAAGGCTATTGGTCGTGAATTAGGACTTCCATCTGAGTTAGTAGATAAGACACCTACTGACGGTCTTTGTGGAAAGACTGACGAGGATAACCTTGGATTCACTTATGACACTCTTGATAGATATATCAGAACAGGAGAGATTGATGATGAGGATGTAAAAGCTAAGATTGATTCAATGCATGAAAAGAATTTGTTCAAGCTTCAGCTTATGCCTTCATTCTATCCAAATTTCTAAAAACGATAGGAGAATATACACATGGAAATTTTAAATGTACCAAGAGGATACGGTAAATCAACAAGACTGATTATGAAAGCAGTAGAGACGGGATATCCAATTATCGTAGGAACGGAGAGTATGAAACAGTATCTTTGTGATTTAGCAGAAAGAATTACTGATAAAGAGGTTAAGATTTATTCTGCATATGAATTTGCTGATATTGATGCAATGAAAAGAGATAAAAATATTCTGATCGATGAGCTTCCACTTGTGTTGTCAATTCTGTTAAATACAAACGTGGAAATGGCTACTATGACAAGTAGTTCGCTTGAAAGATATGGTATTGAGCGATATAAGAACAGACTAAAATAAAAGCGATATTTCATGTGGTCGTAGGAGGCGAATTATGCGAGTGGAGAATATAGAAGTGACATTTAAAATACCAATTCCAGTAGATAAGCCCGACTTAAATGGTGTTATATATTCAAAAGATGCAATCAAAAATGCTTACAAAAATGTAAAGAATGTACCAATTGAGATACCAAATGATAAAGGTAAGTTTTTGCCTATTGGTGCATGTCAAGAAGCAGAATTAATTGAAGATGAAAATGGTATGCATATTAAAGGTGTAGGTATCATTTGGCATGGTGGTACAAAAGAAAATGTCGGTATCGAAGATAATAAAGTAACAAGTTTTAGTGTGACTGGTATTGGATTTGCGAAAGAGTAGGGTATAAAAGGAGCAAATAAGTTTAATGAATGAGTGTTCGTTTTGTAATAAGATTTACAATACACAAAAATTAAAAGGAACATATTGGGCAGACCGAGATGTTGTAAATTGTATTACATACAATGAAGAGGATAACACATATAATATTTGGCATGAATGTGAAGATGATTATTATTCTGATGAGATTTTAGAAATTAATTTTTGTCCTAAATGTGGAAGAAAAATTAATCCAAACTATAAAGCTGTAAGATAAAATGAAATTTTGGTTTCTTTAGGAGGTAATTATGGAAGAAACAGGTATTATTAGAAGGTTTGATGATTTAGGGAGAATTAATATTCCAAAAGAGTTTAGAAGACGACTGTTCCCACTTGTAAATGAGGATTTTGAAGGTCAACCTATGGAAATGTGTATGAATGGTAATGAGATAATTATTCGTAGGTATATAGATTCTTCTGAATATTGTAAATGGGAAGATACTGAAAGTCTTAGAGATAAAGGTGTTGAGTATAGCACAGACGGGTTATATAAACCAGGATGTAATAATGACGAAGATGATTTTAGAAATTGGGATTATATAAGGCATTTCAAATTTTGTCCTTACTGTGGGAAAAAGATTTATATAGTAAATTAAATAGAGAATATAATAACGTAATTACAAAACAAGGAAAGGAAAAATGTTCACATGTGAGTAAAGCTGCGCAGCTACTATTGGTGAACAAATTTGAGTAGTACAAATAGAAGTAATGCAAGAGATGAGCATATTGCAGATTATTATGTCACTCCTATTAGTGATATTGAATTATTTTTAAAATCATTTCAAAAAGTTGTTCCGTTAAATTGGAACAATTCTATTATCGTTGATCCAACTTCAGGAGGTAATCCCAAAACAGACAAAGATGCATATCACCCTATGAGCTATCCAACAGCCATTAAGAATATTTATGGGGATTGTGAAATACATACATATGATTTACGAGAAGATAGTTTTGCTGAAAATAAGTGTGATTATTTAAAGGAAAAGTTGTCTTACAAACCTAATATCATTATTACAAATCCACCGTTTGCTATTGCAACGGATATTATAGAAAAAGCGTTGCAGGATGTAGATGATGATGGATATGTGATTATGTTACTTCGACTTAATTTCTTTGGTAGTCAATCAAGAGAATGGTTCTTTAAAAAATATATGCCTGAATGGGCTTTTGTACATCATATTAGAATTGGTTTTACAGATAAGAAAGACAAAGATGGATATACAATTTTTGATAAAGATGGAGTACCTAAACGTGGTAGTACAGATTCTATCGAGTATATGCACGCTGTTTGGCATAAGAGTAATCTAAAGCCCGATTATACAAAGCTTGTATTGATCTAGGAGGGTGAATATGAAATACAAAGTTAATATAGAAGAATTATTAAGTAGAATAGTAGAGGTAGAAGCCGACAATGAAGAAGATGCAGAGAATAAAGTAAGAGCAATGTACAACAAGGAAGAAATTGTGCTTAATGCTGATGATTTATCGAGCGTTGAGCTATTTGTACAGTAAATTAAAACCTCAATCTCTGAAATGCCCTAAAATAAAGGCTTTCAGAGGTTGGAAAAGCTATTGAAAACCACGTTTCTTTTGGTTGTGAAAGTAGGTGAGAAATTGAAAAATATATTTTTAGAAGCTGCTATGAACTATAACAAGATGAGTAATTCAGAAAAAGCAAAAGCGAATGATAAAATTCGAGAAAACATCAAAGAAATTATGAAACCTCATCCAAAAACTGAACGAGAAAAAGAACTTGACAGATTAGCGAAGGAAGAAAAAGAAGAGTATGAAAGAAACAAAAATGTTTTCTATGCTGATCCTATTCATTGGAACAATAATAAGCGTAGAAGACATGAATTATCTGTATTAAGAGGAAGTGTTAATAAATACCGTTCAAAGGAATATCCAGCGTTTTATCCTTCTGTAAAATTCTTTGGTCGGTTGGATGATATTATTACCGAAACATTAGAAGATAATTTTAAGAATAATGAGTATTTTAATTCTTTTGTAGAAGTAAAAGATTTGGCAGTTGGTGATGCAAATGTATTTAGAGTAGGTAAATAGGAGAATAACAGTATGAACAAAAGACAGAAAAAGAAATTATTTAAACAGACACTTATTAATGTTAGAAAACTACATCCACAGAAGGGTGATGTGATTTGTTTTCAGCCAGATTTAAATTGGATTGATGTTGAAACTATGTGCCAATTTATGAAGGTTTATTCGAATAATGATGTTTTCGGTGAATCAAAGTTAGCTTTTGTACCTGCTGATATTAAGCAGCTTAAACATAAAAAGGACGCTCAGATATTTATTGATAAGTTACAGAGTATTGTAGATCAGATGGGAGAATAAGAATATGGGTAAAGTTGTAGATATGAGTAATTTTGATCCGTTATTTGATAATTTGGAAAAGTATGTGAATAAACAAGGATGTACTCTCGGTAAAGACGCTGAGAGATTACAAAAGTTATTATATTCAATTCAGTATTGTTATATACATGGAGTATTAACAGATAGTCAAAATGAATCAGCTTGTAAGAAATTTAGAAAACAATTTCAGAAAGCTTTATATGAGAAATAAGAAAGAAGCATTTCCTGTTGATTTTATCTAAGAGCGTTTCTGCTCACAATTTCCAAATAAAAGAGAGAATAATTAGGTGACAATAAATTATAAGGAGACATGTTGTATGAGTAAGAAACAGCAATTTAAGGGTTTGAAATTTAATTATTCCATAAATGGGAAAGGATTGAAAAGTAAATATAAGACAATCGAGGATTTCTTAGACACAGAATTTCCAAAGAACAATAATCCGTTGTCGCCTACTCTTGATACAAAAATTACAAGAATTAAATGGAATGGTAATACTATTTCTATTTCCAATAAAATTCATACAGTAAGAGATTTGATTGATTTATTAAGTAAGGAAAATGCAGAAAATGTTTTTATTTCAAATAGAGATATTAGGTTACACGAGTTTAAACCAAAACATGACAATCTTATCAGAAAATCCACGTATTCCATAGAAGAGGTATACGATAAGGTTAAGCATGTTTTATTCGAGAAAGATAAAAGACTTGCAAAAGTTGATTTCGATGGAGATCTGATTAAGGGTAATAGTCAGAGATACCAAACATTTTTTACCAGAGGTTGCAAATGTGCAGTTTGTGGGATTGAAGGAAAATATTTTGCAAAAGAAAGACATTTACAAGATAAAACTTATCATCTGAATTTGTATGCAGTTGATGATAATGGTGATGAAATTTTAATGACAAAAGATCATATTATGCCACGCTCAAAAGGTGGTATTGATGATATTAGTAACTATCAAACAATGTGTAAGCTTTGTAACGAAGCGAAAGGTAACAAATTAGAAGATTAAAGAAGAAAGGAAAAATAGAAAAGTTCCTATAGGATAAAGTGCGCACTACTTACTAAGGTAAGAGGAACTTGGAGAACAAAGAAAGAGCATTAGCACATGTAGAAAAGATTGAGTGGATCAGACCGATTGAAGGAGCTGACAATATTGAACTCATTGGAGTTTTAGGGTGGGTTTGTATCGCTAAGAAGGGTGAGTTTAATGTAGGGGATATGGCTGTTTATATTGAAATTGACAGCAAGTGTCCTGAAACAGATGAGAGACTTGCATTTTTAGCAAATAAGAAATTCAAAGTTAAGACTATGAAACTTGGTAAGTTCAAGGTAATTAGCCAGGGATTAGCCTTACCATTATCACTTTTTCCAGAATTACAGGATAAAAAGATTGGTGATGATGTTACAGAGGCTTTAAAAATTACATATGCATCAGAAGAAGATGCTGCGAGAAAGACCAATAAGATTGATCCAAATGCTAAATATAAGTCAATGGCAAAGCGCAGACCAAAATTATTTGCTAACCCAATTGTTAGAAGAATTATGAGATACAGCATTGGTCGAAAGATCATGTTTATGCTGTTTGGTCGCAAGAAAGATAATCCAAAGAAGTTTCCAGATTGGATTGTAAAGACGGATGAGACGAGAATTGAGAATGCACCATTTTATCTTCAGAGTACCAAAAAGTGGATTAAGACTGAGAAATGTGATGGTACAAGCTGCACATTTGCAGTTGATAGATTGAAGAATGGCAAGAATAAATTTGATTTTATCGTATGTAGTAGAAATGTAAGACAGGCTGATAGAGAACAGGCTTGCTATCACGAGTCAAATATTTATTGGGAATTAGCTGATAAATATGATATTGAAAAGATTCTTACACAGTTTGCAACAGAGAATCATTATAACAGAGTTGTGTTACAGGGTGAAGGAGTTGGCTCAGTTCAGGGCAATCCATATAAATTTACGGAGAATAAGTTATTTGTATTCAATCTGATTATTGATGGTACAAGACTTGGAACTGTAGAAATGGCTGATTTCTGTAAGAGTCATGGATTAACAAGCGTACCAATTATTGATACTGCTTATGAGTTACCTAAGACTATGGAAGAAATGAAACTTGAAGCTGATGGATATAGTGAGTTAAATCCAAAGGTTAAAAGAGAAGGTTTTGTATATCGCAGTATTGATGGTCAGCAGAGTTTTAAGAATGTAAGCCGAGAGTATTTATTAAAACACAACGGATAGGAGTTATTTATGAATAAACCTACATTGTATATTATGTGTGGTTTGAGTGGTAGTGGTAAATCAACCATTGCCACTCAGATTGCCAATGAGAATCCAAATACAGTAATTGTATCATCAGATGCAATTCGTGAAGAATTAACTGGTAATGAAAATGATCAATCAAAAAACGAAGATGTTTTTAAGATTTTTCATAAGCGGATAAGAGAATATCTAATTAAAGAAATTAATGTAATTGCAGATGCAACAAATCTTACTATGAAGTCTCGTAGAGCAATTTTAATGAATACACTAGGATTGAAAGTCAATAAGATTTGTTGTGTAATCGTTAAGAGATTTGAACAATGCAATATAGATAATAGCAACAGATTGAGAGTTGTACCAGAAGGTGTTATAAAAAAGCAGCTAAGAAGCTTTCAAATTCCATTCAGGCAGGAAGGCTGGAATAAAATAATTTTCTATAATTTCGTAAACGGTAAACAAAAGTGTATATCTGAAATGATATACGAGATGAGAGGTTTTGAGCAGAAAAATCCACATCATACAATGAATTTGTATAACCATTCAATGTTTACATATAGTCGTTTTGTTAAATATGAATATTCAAAAGAAATCAATTTAGCTGCATTACTTCATGATTACGGAAAATTGTATACTCAAACCTTTGACGAAAATGGCGTTGCTCACTATTTTGAACATCCATCGGTTAGTTCGTATTATATTTTAGAAAATTTAATAGGTAACTATAAAGATGATACACTTCTCAATATGTGCTTTTTGGCAAATTACCATATGATGCCCTTCTGGTGGGATACTGATAAAGCAAAGCAGCGTTGGAAAGAAAGATTTGGAGAATATAAATACAAGATGCTTTTAGATTTTAACGAATGTGATAGAGCGAGGTAGTTATATGAGTAGCATTTCAGTTGGTGAATTAAAATCCATTCTTGAAAACTATCCAGATGATTACGAAGTTGTTATGAATATTAAGCATAAATATCCAATCTCTAAGAAAGAAGGTTTTAGAGGTTGGTATGCTTATATCAATGGTGTAAAAGCTGATGATGATTTTCGAGAAATTAGATTGATGAATTAGGAGAATAAAGATGTATAAACAGATTATTATTGCAAGAAAAGACCTCGCAATGTCGTCAGGAAAGCTTGCGGCTCAAGTCAGTCACGGCTCTATGGCATTTCTCAGTTGGTTTATTAGAAATAATGCCGATTTAGATGGTCATGTCGATGGCTATATTGACGAAGATATTTTTCACAATTGGATTGAGGGCGAATTTACAAAATGTGTTCTTCAAGCCAAAAGTAAGAATCAGTTGCTAAAAGCAAAGACTATGGCAGAAGAATTAGGAATGGTTGAAGGTAAAGATTTCTGGCTTATATATGATTCGTGTAAGACAGAATTAGAGCCTGAATTTATTGATGAAAATAATATTGGAAGAACTCTTACGGTAATTGGTTTTCGTCCGATGGACAGTGAACTTATTGATCAGATTGGAAGAAAATATCATTTATATATGTAGAAATGGAGAATATTAAAATGGAAAATAGATTATTGTTTGAGAAAGACGTAATCAAAGCAGTTGATGAACATACGAATGATAATAATCAGTTAGATAACGACATTAGCTGTATTCTTGAAGAATTAAAATCACCAATCATTGTCGATTTAAAAGGAGCAATGAACAACTTTAAAATAGAGAATAAACCAGTACAGAAACAGAGACGAGTATTATTATTCGAGAATGAGAATCTTGACTTAGAACAACGTGGAAATAAATATTATCTATCTCTATATGATACTATAGGGAGATTCAAAAAAGAAGTTACTATTGATATGAAAGATGATATTTTGGAAATTTTAAGTAGAGAAGATTGCTATGGAAATATTTAAAAAAGACTATTACAAGGTTGGACTTTGAAATTGTAAGGAAATTCAGGCTTCTTTTGATTGTAAAGAGAGAATATTAAAGTAAGGAGGTAAGAAAAATGTCATATTGGACTTATATCAACGGTACAATAACAGTTCGTCCTATGGGTAGAACACAGCCTGAGAAGAGATATATCCTTGAAACAGTGCTAAATCATTTGCCTAGAGTGACAGGTTCTGAGGGAGACATGGATGTATATATCATTCAGAAAAATGGTTATAACAGTTCGTGTTCATGTGATGAATTTGGCGAGGTGACAAATAATTTAGTAGATAGATACGGATATAAGAGTCATACCAGAGGATGGTTACAAATGCAAGACGAATATATCCTTGTTGTAAATGCAGCTTTAAGAGACAGAGAATTTGAACAGACTTACAGAGAATTTATGAAATGGTTTGTGCGACTTTGTAAAAGAGTAGGCTGTGAAGATGTTCTTGTAGAAATCAAAGGATATGATAAGTCAACTGTTATCAAAGATAGAAATATTCAGAGAAAAAAGTATTCATTTAAGAGCGTTTTTGATGATTTGTTTGAAGATCCAAGTTGGTGTAATGACAACAAAGATGGATATAAAGAGCCGAACTGGTGTGAATTTATGATGTGGGACAGAGCAAAAGATTCTAATTATCCTATGACTCTTGCTTACAAATATTTCAACGATGAAGAAAATGATCAGGAAGTTGAGAGAAGAATGAATTATAGATGAACGATATAGAAAGGAATAAAATTATGAAAATTATTGAAACAGGAACTACATACAAGGTGTATGGTGAAGATTTGGTCGTTTTAGACAATCTGCCAGCTCAGACATATAAAGTTGGGTGTGGTCAGTTCACAGGGTTCTTCTTAGAGAAACAGCATGACTTAGAGATTAAAGAGGATAAAATCTACGGAGTTCATGAAGAAAAAGCGAATAAAGTATTAAACAGATTTGAGAAATCACGCAAGAATTTAGGTGTAATTCTCAGCGGAGATAAGGGTATTGGCAAGTCATTATTTGCAAGATTATTGGCTCAGAAAGCAATTCAGAATGGAATTCCTGTTATCTTAGTTGATGATTTTATCCCTGGCATTGATGATTTCTTAAACGATATTAAAAATGAAGTGCTTGTGTTGTTTGATGAGTTCGATAAGACTTTTGCTAAGAGCAAAGACAAAGATCCACAGTCAAAAATGCTTTCCTTATTTGATGGCACGAGTTCAGGTAAGAAATTATTTGTTGTTACATGTAATAATTACAGAGATTTGAACGAGTATCTTATCAATAGACCAGGAAGATTCCATTTCCACTTCAGATTTGAGTATCCAACGGCAGATGAAGTAAAGGATTATTTGAGAGATAAGATTGATGAGAAATATCATTCTGAAATCAATAAAGTAGCTTCATTCTCAAGAAAGATTAAGCTTAATTACGATTGTTTATCAGCTATCGCACTTGAATTAAATGAGGGCGAAACATTTGAGAATGCTATTAAGGATTTGAATATTATTAATACATCTGAGAGAGAAAATAAGTATAACATAAAATTATTTACAGAAGAAGGAATTATATTTACTGCCGATAATGAAACACTTGATTTATTTAGCGGTGAAAATAATAGTCTTTGGGTTGATGATGTTAAAGGAAATTCTATTCTTTTAAAATTTAAGAGCAATAGTGTAGTATTTGACAATAAAACAAATATGTTTAGCGTATCTAATGATAAAATCAATGTTACTTATGATGACGATTATCTTGATGATGATGTAAAAGATATATATAAAAAACTTCATTATACTTATGCGGAAATTGCATTAAATTATGGTAATCGTATTCACTATAACTTAGTGTAACTTCACAAGAAAGCAACATATCATTGGATTATAGAAAAGAGGTATCAAATGGAAGATTATAAAAAGCTAATTGATTCAACCGAATTACAGAAAACAGTATTGAATTTCA
>OGYJ01001724.1_pt1 | contig 16806 bp, 14 predicted proteins | sample 1576531 | NCBI WGS metagenome assembly OGYJ01 (sample SAMEA3541574, study PRJEB24748) | human gut metagenome | biome: human gut; feature: human-associated habitat; material: faeces | place: China | collected 2012 | reverse complement strand
TCAAGCAGTTTTTTATTTTTTTGAATTTCTTTTCAGAAATCCGTGTTGCTTTCGATTGCCGCAACAGTCATAAATTTTACCAAGACTATTCGTCGATGTCAAGCACTTTTTCTTCTTTTTTAAAGAAGAAGTTCCATCGCATTTCCTGCGGTGGAACTTCAGTATAGCATTATCCTTTTTTAGTTGTCAACCAGTTTTCGCTTTTTTCTTACTTTTTTACAATCCCGTAACATCAGGATAATCCCGCCAGCCAGTAGGCGAACCGGTTCATCTGATAAAGCTTCGTCAGCCATTCGTTTTCAACGGTCCACGCCGCGATCTGGCTGCCGACTCTTCCTGTATCGAAGCTGGCGATTACAATATAAATAATCCATAAAACTACAATGCTCTCTGCCATGCCGACCACGATTCCCAGTACACTGTTGAGCAGTTTCAGAATCGGCAGGTGCGCGATTGCCGAAAGGGACTTGAAAATCAGGTTCACCAGTCTGGCTGCGAGTCCGGTAATCAGCAGCATCAGAACCGACAGTATTATATTGGTATTGTTTTTTTCTTTCACACTGCTATATAAAAGGATAGCCAGCGAAAGGACGAACAGAGAAATGACCAGAGACAGCAGCATCCTGATTTCATCCACCATTCCTTTTTTCATTCCGGCATATCCCCGCCAGAGGGCAAATAAGATCACACAAACCAGCAGTACGTTCATTTTTTCTCCCGTTTATTTCATTTCTATCATATCTATGCTGTTTACAGTAACCGCAAGAAACCGGTTTCCGCCCAGCGTTTTTAAAAGCTGCGTCTGTTCCGGTATCGGTCCGCTGTATTTTTCTTTTCCGTTCAGGTTATAAATCAGGCACTCTGCTTCATTATATATAATCAGTTCCTGATCCGAAATCAGAGCATCCCGGTATTCGATTGCAAACGGCAACGACAGCACCTGCGTTCCATTCATATTGTAAATGTCAATCCGATATTTTCCGTTTCCATTCGTACCATTAAAAATAAACGCCACATAATTGCCGCTGCTGCGGACGTCCTGCAACTCCTCCTGCATGAAATTCTGGAAGATATTTTTTGGAATTTCATTTCCTTCATATAACATGAACTGATTATTTCCCACAGAATACGCCGTATGCGTCCCCGTAAACTCTGCCAGCGGGATTACCGTATCCGAATATTCGTAGGAGCTTACCATCGTGTCGGTGTAGTTTTGTCCGACTTCGTCAAAATTGTAAAAGCTGACGATCGATTTCATACTGCCGCTTTCTGCTTTCAGATATGCCACCATCATCAGTTTTCCATTGTCCGACAATGACACGGAAACCGGATAACCCGATTTCTGCATCGTCGTTTTGATTCCGACTGCTTTTTCCCCAGTAGGATTATAGACGTTGATCCAGGTCACATCCCCATCCTCCAGAATCGCTGCCACAACGCCGTTCGCTGCCACGGACAGCGATTTCACCGGAAGATTCGTATCAATCTGTTTGGATGTTCCGTCCTGACTGATATCATAAATCAGGTTACCGTTATAATCCCCAACTGCGACCCAGCCCGACCGCACAGAGACGCACGGCGACTGCATGTCGTAAGTCTGGTTCCACATGGCGTTGCCCTTGTAATCCGTATAACTGATACCATCCTTACTGTAAGTCAGAAAGCCATTCTGGTAGCTCAGCAGAGTAGCACCGGACACCTGGTTTTTGTCGATTGCGGACACGACCGTGTAGCCGGAGTATGTTTGATTTTTAAGCAGTGTTACCGCCGTCACCGTCAGCGCTGCGATCACGCCGATTACGCAGCAGGAACGAAGGATCACTTTCAGACGATGCGCCCGGATTTCCCGTTTAAAATTCTTGCTGTCTTTTTTCTCGTTTTTTTCTTTTTTTCGCAGGTATTCCCTGATATCCACCATATGAGATAAGTCCCCATTTCTTTTGCAGCATCTTTGCGAGCATGTTGACTCACTTGCGCTTGTTTTTCTTGTGCGCTCATTCCATCATAACACATTCATTATTTTGAAGGTAGTAAAATATTCTGTCCGGGCTGGATTTGATTCGGGTCTTTTATATTATTCAGGCGGCAGATTTCTATCACCTTTTCATCTGTTCCGTAAAATCTCCTGGAAATAGCGATGAGGCTGTCTCCCTTCTGCACCTGATAGCTTTCCGGGTGCGCCAGGGCTTCCTGAACCTGAGGAAAGGAATCGGAGGCTGATGCGGACTGCCGGGCTGTCGAGGATTCAGCGTCTGCGTCGGTCGCGACCGCATTCTGGCTGTCCGCTGTTGCGCTATCTGCTGTTACGTTGTCTGTCATTACGTTGTCCGCCGTCCTATTGTCTGTCACTTCGCCATCCATCGCCGTATTGGCCGCACCGGTTGCATCGTCCGCCTGTGTAGCTTCGTCCAAGGCGGCAGACTGCGCCATTTCGTCCGATGAATTCCAGCCAACAGTCTCTTCTACAATCAGTCCGGGAGATGTATTTTCCGTCTCATTTTTTGTATTCCGGACAGCTCCTGCCAACAGGGCGGAAACCGCTTTCATATCCGGGTACTGATTGACGGACGTCAGCGCCGTTCCGACCAGAACCAACAAAAGCACCAGGCAGCCAATCCGGCAAAGCTTCGGGAATAGGGCGCCGGTACTGCCTGAACGGGCCTGATAAGCTGTCCCAAAAGCAGTTTTCCTCGACGCTGCGTTCAGCGTAGGTGCTGCAGCTTTAAGCGCACCCAGCCTTGACAGCACCGTTTTCCTGCCAGACGCTGTATTCGGCGCAGACGCCCTGGAGGCGGTTATCCCCCGCGCTGCGTCCGCTGCAGCTTCCGCTTTTCTTTTTTCCCGGCGGGCACTGATCGCTTCCATCACCCGTTCTTCCTCCACAGCTGCAGGGCGGTTCTGCTCCCGTTCAGCAATCATATATGCCTGCATTTCTTCGTTTTGTTCATAAAAAATAAAATAGCCTCCGATCTGGATTTCTTCTCCCCGCACGGTCCAGAACCGGACGGCAGCTTCCTTTTTTTCAATTTTTCCAATCCGCTCCAGCTTCTGAAAATACGGAAAATTTCCGCGCCTGAAGTCCGTTTCTTTTTCCACCCCGTAAATCAAATAATAGCGGATGCCGTCCTTTTCCTCCTGCTGCCCGAATGCCAGACACGTCTCTTTTCCCTGGCATCGTTCCAGAAACGTATGGACATAATCCTCCATGTACAATTTTACATTCGGACTGCCTGTCCCGATCTGCATCACATTTTTGGGTATTTTCAACATTTTACCTCTGCTCCTTTCCATCCGGGCACCCCGTTTTCCCTAATCTTAGCAGACCGTTGCCGCAGATTTTGTCTGTTTATGCGCTCTTTTTTGGCGGTTTGGAGCAGAGTCCCGTTCTGGAACTTTTGCACATATTTATTCTGTCAAACACTTCTGTTCGATATAAAAAGCACAATAAAATACATTGTATTTCCTTCCGGGCTCTTCTAAACTATTTTTTAGTAGATACCAAAATTTCTGCAGAATATACTAAAGGAGTGGTACTGAAAATGAGCAAACTTTCTCTTGCAGGCGAATGGAAACTTCGCGGCGAGTTTATGGACGTAACAGCAGATCGCTGTGCAGAGGTGCTCGCCCACCTCAACGCCATGCCTCCCAAGCCGACAATACCCGGTTATCTGACCGAAGAAAATATGACCGAGGAGGAGCGGGAATTGTATCTGAAAGAACCCGATCCGAAATTTACGGTAAATACCGCCCTCGCCATGCACCCCTATCCTTCCAAAACGGGATATATTCCTATGACTGTACCCGGCGACGTTACAACCGCCCTGATCGATAACGGAGTTATCGAGGAGCCTTTTTTAAAGGACAACACAAAAAAAAGCATCTGGATTAAAGAGCTTTCCTGGTGGCTTGTCAAAGAATTTGATATCACCGAAGAAATGCTCAACGAAGATATTGTCCGCCTGAACATTGAAATGCTCGATTTTAATGCCGATATTTTAGTTAACTGCATTCCCGCCGGACATCAGGAAAATACCTTCTGTGCTTTTTCTGCAGATATCAAACGCTTTTTGCATGTCGGTACCAACCAGATCGTGATCCGTCTGACCTCCGGCATGGAATTAAATTATCCACATGACACCGTTTCCTATTACTGTGCAAGTGACAATGCGATCTGCGATCAGCGTGTATACACGCGTAAGCCACAGTTTACCTATGGCTGGGACTGGTGTCAGCCCGTTCCTACCTGCGGTATCGGACGTTCGATCGAAATCGAAGCGTTCAGCGGTGCACAGGTAATCGCTTCCCGCGTCGATACGCTCAGCCTTTCCGGAAATGATGCAGAAATCGAATTTCATTTTGAAATCGAAAAATCCAACATGGTGCAAAGCGCTGAAACAGAGCTGGAATATGAGCTGTCCATCGACGGCAAGACCTCTTATACCGGTCATCAGACCCTGATGCTTGTCGGCGGCATCAATTTTGCACAGGAACGCGTTGTATTAAAGAATGCAAAGCTCTGGTGGCCGAACGGTTACGGTGCTCAGAACCTTTATACCTTTACCGCACGCTGCACGGCACGCGGCATCACCCACGAAGCAAAACCGAAGAAAATCGGTATCCGCACGCTTTCCATCGACTTTTCCAGGCTGCCGGATGAAAGCCGCAACTTCTTCTTCAAAATCAACGGCACCCGTATTTTCTGCAAAGGCGGCAACTGGGTTCCTACCGATTCTATTTATCTGCGGACGCCTGATGAAAACTATAAAAAGCTGGTCAGCGAAGGCGCAGCAGCACACTTTACCATGTTCCGTATGTGGGGCGGCGGCACTTATGAACCGGATTGCTTCTATGACTATTGCTCCGAATACGGTATTTTACTGATGCACGATTTTATGTACGCATGTGCTTTTTATCCCGACCAGAAGGATTCGTTCCTTTACGAAGCAGAACGCGAGGCAGAATATCAGACCAAGCGTCTGGCGCATTATCCCTGTATGGCAGTCTGGACCGGAAACAACGAAATCGCCGAGTCCTACACCGACTGGTTCCCGGGAATGCTGCAGCCCGAACGCTACTGGGGCGATCAGATTTTCAACTACATCCAGCCCCGCGCAGTCCAGCACAATAGCCCGCTGATTCCCTACATGCCCTCCACCCCGTACTTTGGAGAACGTTCCAATACCACTGAAGAGGGAGACGTCCATGCATGGACTTATTTTGGACGCGATTCCAAGACGAGATTCAAATTCTCTTACGAACTGGAAGCTTTTGATCGATTCCCGGCGCGTTTTTCCAGTGAATACGGATTTTTCGGTGCGCAGATGGAAAGCACCGTCCGCCGGTATTTGGACGGGGAAGAGATGTCCTTCAACAATCCGTCCTGGAAGCATCACGGCGAGTTCGAACGCAAGCGTGGGGCCATTGACGGCGTTATCAACCGCCATCTGACTGAATTTTCCACGCTGGACGAACGCAGCTATCTGCTTTACAGCGGTATCATGCAGGGACTTTTATATGCCGAAATGGCAGAGGCGCTCCGCCAGAAATCTTATGGTGCCGGCGATCTGATCTGGATGTACAATGACTGCTGGCCGGAAACCGGTTGGACCATTATCGATTACTATCTGACCAGAAAGGTTTCGTTCTACTTCTTAAAACGCGCTTTTGATACGAAAAAACTGATTATCCGGAAGGCAGACGGCGGCGCGGTTGTAACCGTCATCAACGAAACCCCTGATGAAATCCGGACAACTATCTGCGTCGGCACACAGACCTTTGATGGCGCACACAATAGTGTTCTCCTGACAAAGGATCTGACCGTCGCTCCGCATTCCTGGCAGCAATTCCATGTGGACGCTGAAGAGCCTGCCGCAGACGGATATTTCGTTGTAAGTGCAGACGGCTTTGAAACAGCTGACAGCCTGCGCGCTTATTACCGCGAATACACTATTCCGGAAAGCGATGCGGTGATCGAATCCGTTGAAAAAGACGGCAGCGATCTGCTCGTAACCGTCCGTGCAAACGTATTTACACCGTTCGCTTATCTGATGACAAGCGACGACAGAGTACATTACAGTGATAACTACCTCAAGCTCTATCCCGGAGAGGCAAAAACGATCCGCGTAGAAAACTGTGACGAGACACCTACACTGTACACAGCTGCGACAATGCACGCGTAAATTTGTATATACCTGTTATGCGCATGCGTAAAAAGATTCACAAAAGGATCTTTCGCGCATGCGTTTCATATTGAGTGGGCATCGTCCTGCGCAATGTCAAAAGAAAGGGGCCTTATGTCACATACGATTATTGACCTGCCGCCTGTCGGAGACGACGGCAGGCTTTACCGCGATACCGCTTTAAATTTCGTGGAATCCCTGATTCCGAATCCGTGGAACAGCTGTCACGCGCCCGATCTTTTAGAGCTTGAAAATGGCGATCTGCTTTGCTGCTGGTTTGCAGGCTCCTGCGAGGGAAACGCGGACGTCAGCATCGCTGTGTCACGTCTGTCAGAGGACAGTTCCCAGTGGGAAACACCGGTAATTGTTTCCGATGATCCAACCCGCAGCGAGCAGAATCCTTCCCTCTTCCTGCATCCAAACGGAGAAATCTGGCTGATGTATACCGCACAGGTTTCCCGTGATCCCAACAATCCAACCTCTGACAATTTACAGGGAACTGCTGAAATCCGCCGGAAAATTTCCCGCGATAACGGGCGCACCTGGGAGACGACTGAGACAATGTTTTCTGCTCCCGGCTCGTTCTGCCGGCAAAAGATTCAGATTCTGTCCAACGGACGTTTTATTTTCAACAATTTCCGCTGTGCGATCAACGATTCCTGCATGGGAGACGATTGCACCGTCCTGCAGCTTTCAGACGACCAGGGCAAAACCTGGCGCAGCGTCATGATGCCCGGCAGCCGCGGGCGCGTACACGGCAATATCGTGGAGCTTTCTCCCGGAAATCTGATCTGCCTGCTGCGCAGCCGCTCTGCTGACCATATTTACCGTTCGGAATCCCATGATAACAGCGAGACCTGGAGCGTGCCGGAGCCTACTGTGCTGCGCAACAACAACGCAAGCATTACCGCAATCCGTCTTCAAAGCGGCGCAGTCTGCGTTGTATACAATGACGTCGCCTTCAATGACGAGCCCGAGCGCACCGTCTGGCCCGACCAGCGCTGTCCTGTCGTACTCGCCATTTCCGAGGACGGAGGAAAAAGCTGGCCCTGGCGGCGTATCATCGAGCACGGCGAGGGCTTTATCGGTCCGTGGAACGACGTCAACAACCGCCGTTACGAATATCCCTGCCTGATTCAGGGAAAAGACGGCAGGATTCATGTCGCTTATGCGTGGGGCTATCGTAAGCGTATTAAATATCTGTGCATAGATGAAGCATGGATCCGAGGAGAAAAGCTTTGTAAAGGCGTTGGCGGGGACGAGACTCTGACCTGCAAAAGATAAGGGAAAGCAAAGACGGCAACATTCTATTGTCATGAATAAAAACCGGCAGACAGCAAAGCTTTGATCGCTTCGCTGCTGCCGGTTTTTCTATGTCCTGCGTGGACAGTGTTATACAAACCGATATTCTGTTACGGTGTGATACGGTCTGTCAGGTCCGAATACCGAAGAAGGAAACTGTGGTTTGTTCGGTGTATCCGGATAGAACTGGGTTTCCAGTGCCAGGCCCGCTCTGTAGCCGTAGGTTTTCCCATCCTTTGCGGCTTCAAGATCCCTGGAGTTGCCCGAATAGAACTGAACGCCCGGAAGATCTGTATAAACCTCCATCGTGCGGGATTTATCGGAGTTCTTGACAACTGCAATTTTACGAACCTGCCCGGTGTAATTGTCCAGAACCCAGTTATGGTCATATCCGCCTGCCATTTTAAGCTGGTCAAAGTCTGCATCGATCCGTTCGCCGATCAGATGCGGCTCTGTGAAGTCCATCGGTGTACCTTCTACGCGTAAAATATCTCCATTCGGAATCGATTCTGCATCGGCCGGGGTATACGCATGGGAAAACAACTGCAGCTCATGGTCGGTAATCTGTCCGGCACCGTGTCCATCCAGATTGAAATAGCAATGGTTTGTCAGGTTAAGAATCGTATCTGCATCGCTTACCACATCATAGGTAATGCGCAGTCCGTTCTCCTCCGTCAGCTCATACAGAACCGAAAAGTCCCTGTTTCCGCTAAAGCCAAGTTCCCCATCTTTCATAGACATCGTGAATAAAATGCCGTTTTCTTTTTCTTCGGCATCCCAGATCCGCTTATGCCCACCCAGAGCTCTGTGACTGTGCAGGTTATTGCCATTATCGTTGACAGACAGCTCGTAGGTTTTTCCTTCGAGGGTGAATTTTGCACCGCCGATCCGGTTCGCATTCGGCGCAACGACTGCACCATAAAATTTACCGTTTTCCAGATATTGCTCCAACCTGTCATAACCGAGCGCAACGTCTGCAAAATTGCCGTTATGATCCGGCGCCCAGATGCGGATGATCAGCGCACCGAAGCTGCTGACCGTCACCTTCATACCATGACTGTTTTCCAGTGTATACAAATACACCTCTCTGCCGTTTACTTCCCCGAACAACTCTTTTTTCATAGGTTCGTCCATCTCTTTCGTCTGAAAATTTTGTCTGTTACAGCTCAGTACGCCCCTCCAGCGCACGAAGCAGTGTTACTTCATCAATGTATTCCAGATCGCCGCCTACCGGTACGCCGCTCGCGATTCTCGTCACGCGGATTCCGGTAGGTTTAATCAGCTTGCCGATGTACATCGCCGTCGTCTCACCCTCAAGGCTGGAGTTAGTTGCGATAATGACTTCTTTTACCTCCGGCTCTCTACTCAGGCGCTCCATCAGCTCTTTTAATTTGATATCATGGGGTCCCACGCCCAGCATCGGAGAAATCGCCCCGTGCAGCACATGATAGACTCCTTTGTATTTTCCGGTTTTTTCGTAGGCAGCCAGATCCCGGCTGTTCTCCACAACCATAATCGTCGAATGGTCCCGCTCTGTGTTGGCACAGATCGGGCAAAGCTCGTTATCGGTCAGGGTAAAACATTCCTTACAATAGCGAACATTCTGCCGAGCCTGTATCATCGCATTTGCAATCCTGTTCACCTTTGCTTCCGGAAGCCCGATCAAGTGAAACGCCAGACGCTGCGCAGTTTTACTGCCAATTCCGGGAAGCCCCGAAAGCTCGTCAATGAGTTTGTTGATATAGCCGCTGTAAAGATCCATATCAGAACGGGAAGCCTCCGCCGAGTCCGCCTGTCATTTTACCCATCAGCTCCTGGCTCGCTTCGTCCGCCTGCTTCATCGCTTCATTCACAGCCGCAACGATCATATCCTGCAGCATTTCCACATCTTCCGGATCTACTGCTTCTTCGGAAATGGTCAGCTTTACCAGCTCCTTTTTGCCGTTTACGACAGCCTCAACCGCGCCGCCGCCGGATTTTGCAGAGAACTCTTTCACCTCGAGTTCCTTCTGTCCTTCTTCCATCTGACGCTGCATGCGCTGTGCCTGCTTCATCAGGTTATTCATGTTGCCGGGCATACCCATGCCGCCCGGAAAACCGCCTCTCTTTGCCATTTTATTACATCCTTTCTGTTTGTTACTCTTCTTCTATGTCCATATGAATGACCCTTGTCAGGTCTACATAAGAACTTTCCATTTCCTGTTTGCTGCGCACACTGCGGACTTCAACCTCGATCTGCCTGCCCGTCAGCTCCGCCAACAGTTGTTCCAGTGCGCCCTTATTTGCCGGTTCTTTGGTAAAATAATCGGACGCCAGCCCGTCTTCCACCACAAGCAACAGCCGATTGTCACCGCCAAGGCTTAGGCGCGCATTTTTGAGATACGACTTCATCGGCTGCTGTGCACTTCCTGCAACCCGCGGCCACTTGGCTACGATTTCTTTGATTTCCTCGGGAACTGCCTTGGGCAGCTCTGCCTTTCTGACCGGCGCTGCTGCCTGCACTGCGGGCTGTCCTGTCGGCACCGCTGCGACTGCAATCGAGCCGCTTTCGATCTGTTCCACCGTCTGTTCCAGCTTTCGAATCCGTTCCAGAAGTGTATCTTCGTTCGTCTCCATCTCCGGCCTGCACAGCCGAATCAGCGCCATTTCAATCAGGACACGTTTCTGACCCGCATAGCGAATCCTACCGGACAGCTCCGAAAAACACCGGATATCCCGCATGATCGCGTCTACTTCGATCTGCTGCGCTTCTTCTTTCAATCTTGCCAGATTCTCACTGGATATGTCAATCACTTCTTCACAAGAATCCCCGGAAGTTTTCACCAGCAGGAGGTTGCGCAGATACCAGGTAAAATCGGAAACAAACTGGCTCATATCCCGTCCCTGCAGCACGATCTCTTCCAGCACACCGATACAGCCCGCCACATCCCGCGCAATCACGCAGCGCAACAGTTTGCTGAACACTGACGTATCCACCGCGCCCACGACGTCCAGCACCATATCGTAGGTCAGCTCGTGTCCGAAATGGAACGCGAGGCACTGATCCAGAAGGCTCCAGGCATCACGCATCGCACCGTCTGCAGATTTTGCAAGGTATTTTAACGCCTTTTCCTCGATCGGCAGCTCTTCGCCCGCCGCGGCAAGGGCTTCCTTCATGCGCTCTTCGATCTGTTCGACCGTCAGGCGCTTGAAATCATAACGCTGACAGCGGGACAAAATCGTAACCGGGATTTTGTTGGCTTCCGTTGTCGCCAGAATAAAGATGACGTAGGACGGTGGCTCCTCCAGGGTTTTTAACAGTGCGTTGAATGCTCCCGCAGAAAGCATATGAACCTCGTCGATGATATAAACGCGGTATTTTCCTTCCGTCGGGGAATATGCCACTTCATTCACGATTTCACGAATATTATCGACGCCGTTATTAGACGCTGCGTCTATTTCTATCACATTCATGCTTCTGCCTTCTGCAATCGCCTTACAGGATGCGCATTCTCCGCAGGGGCTTCCGTCCACGGGATGCTCGCAGTTGACACTTTTTGCAAAAAGCTTCGCAATACTCGTTTTACCGGTACCTCTTGTACCGCAGAATAAATAGGCATGACCGATACGATCCGACCGGATCTGGTTTTTCAGTGTTGTGACAATCGCATCCTGCCCCTTGACCTCTTCAAAGGTGGTCGGACGGAACCGTCGATACATCGCCGTGTAGGACATGGACGAACCTCCTTATGTTCTCCGCAAAGCAGACGGCGTCACGCAATATACGCGGCGCCGTCCGTTGTCTTTTAATCTCCGAAGCTGATGCCCATCATCTTCGCCTCTCTGACGATGGATGCGTTGGGATCGAGCATTTTTAACTTACCTGCCACCTCTTCCAGCGGAACCTTGACGATTTCACGGTGCTTGTAGCCCACCATAAAGCCGTATTCTCCCGCAAGAATCATCTTGCCTGCTTCCGAGCCAAGCCGACTGGCAAATACGCGGTCATAGGCACAGGGGCTTCCGCCTCTCTGGGTATGTCCGGGCACGGTTACACGAACCTCCATGCCGCTCTTTTCCTGAATCTGCTCTGCGATCTCGTAGGAAACCGAAGGATATTTATAGTTTTCCAGTTTTTTCTTATATTCTTTTTTCGACAGCTTGGCGTCCTCTTTGGAGATCGCGCCCTCTGCAACTGCCAGAATTGTAAATCTGCTGCCGCGGTTATGCCGTTCGTTGATTTTTTCCACAATCTTGTCGATATCGTAAGGAATTTCCGGGACCAGAATGATGTCCGCGCCGCCCGCGATACCGGCATTTAAGGTCAGCCAGCCAACCTTGTGTCCCATAACTTCTACGATAAATACGCGTCCATGGGATGCCGCCGTCGTATGGATGCAATCCAGCGCGTCTGTTGCAATGTTGACCGCGCTCTGGAAGCCAAAGGTCATATCCGTTCCCCAGAGGTCATTGTCGATGGTCTTGGGCAGCGTTACAATGTTCAGGCCTTCCTGACGCAGCAGGTTCGCTGTCTTATGTGTGCCGTTGCCGCCGAGGATTACCAGGCAGTCCAGCTGCAGCTTATAATAGGTCTGTTTCATCGCCGCCACTTTGTCGACACCGTCTGCGCCGGGCTCACGGATCAGCTTGTAAGGAGTACGGCTGCTGCCAAGGATTGTGCCGCCCTTTGTCAGAATACCCGAAAAATCGTCATACGTCATCAGACGGAACTTTCCGTAGATCAGTCCCTGATAACCGTCCTGAAAGCCATAGATTTCAACGTCTTCTGTGCTGTTATAAAGCACCTTTGCCACGCCTCTCATCGCTGCATTCAGTGCCTGACAGTCACCGCCGCTGGTCAGCATACCTACTCTCTTCATCCCAAAGTCCTCCTTCTCTGTGCTGCGCCCTCTGCAGCCATCATTTAACTAGAATTATATAATATTTTAAAAATATGTACAAGTGACTGTAAAATTTTCGCTTGCATATTAGAGATTTTTCGGCTAGAATGATGATGTTGTAAAAATATATGGAGAAGTACCCAAGTGGCTGAAGGGTCCGGCTTCGAACACCGGTAGGCTGTAACAGGCGCGAGGGTTCAAATCCCTCCTTCTCCGTACCATGGGGCCGGGTTCGTTTTATGAACCCGGCCCTTTTGCGCACCCTTGCCACCCGGCAGGCATACTCTAATAGCAAATCACCTGCCGCCAAAGCCGATTCTTATGACTTTCTTATGGATAATCCCCGAGGCCGCGTTTCTCGCCCTCTCCCTTTCCCTGGATACATTTGTCGCCGGGCTTTCCTACGGAAGCAGCAAAATCCGTCTTCCTCTGATCTGCGCTGTCACTGTCAGCCTGGTCTGCTCGGGCGTTCTCTGCCTTTCCATGCTTGCCGGATCCCTCGTCCGTCCATTTCTTTCCCCTATCGTAGCCCGACTGATCTGCTTTTTACTGCTTGTCTGCATGGGCACCCTTCGGATTCTCGATCAAGCGATCAAATCCTTTCTGTGCCGTCACGATGGCTTTTCCAGAAATTTCATGTTCCGTGCCCTGCATTTCCAGTTTTTTCTCTCCGTCTACGCCGATCCCTGCAAGGCGGATGCCGACGCCTCCAAAAGCCTTTCTGTCCCGGAATCCGTCTGCCTTGCCCTCGCGATGTCCTTAGACGGTGCTGCGGCAGGCTTCGGTGCAGCCCTCGGGAATCTAAATCCCGTCGCCGTTCTTTTCTTTTCCCTCCTATTCGGATTTACAGCAATACAAGGCGGCTTCCTGCTTGGAAACCGCCTTGCACAAAAAACTCATTTTTCTGTTGACTGGCTCTCCGGAGCCCTGCTGATTCTGCTGGCATTTCTGCGGCTGATCTGAAGCAGAGACTGTGTGTTCTCTTACTTTCCGGATAAATAAACCGCACAGGATGCGCCCGGCAGGATAATTTCGTCTTTACGGATCAGTTCTTTTCCATTCCAGGCAAAAATAACCAGCGTGCCTTCTTTATTGCATGCATTGACGATCAGATCCGTCCCCGGAATCTGCAGAAGATGCCGAGGCCAGTTGCCCGTCGCCCATTCGCCGAGGTAACGCAGCTTTCCGTCTGTCGAAAATGCAGACAACGTATTCGCGCCGCGGTTGCAGACAATCACCGTCTTCTCATCCGCCATGCAGATTGTTCCCGGATAGTTTGTTCCGTCAAATCTGCTCGTCTTTACACACTCGCTACAGCCACCGTTTTCCCAGCGGCGCAGCGTGCCTCCCAGCTCCTGAGCGCTGAGCAGCTTTCCGGATTCTTTCTCCGGCAGCAGCTGACGCGGTCCCTCACCGGTCGGTAAAACCAGCGCTTCCAGTTCTTTTTCCGGCAGTCCGTCTTTTAACTCATAACGGTAAATCCGGTCACAGCCAAGATCTGCAAGGTACAGAATGTTATCCTGCTCGCTGACCCAGTGTGCGTGCGGGCAGATTTTTTCTGTCTGTGCATCGATCACGCCAGCACCCGGACTGCGATGCCAATGGATTTTTTCGAGATCATAATCCACTGCAAAGAAATCCCCGGTTCCATAGCAGCTCGCATACAATGCCTTTTTCCCGGCATACAGATGGCACAGTTCTCCACCCGGAAGGAAAATCTTTTTGCCGGTCGGGACAGGAATCCCATCTTCCGAAAGGCGGTACTGATAAATGTAAGCGTGTTTTTCTCCGACCAGTTCCGCAACTGTATACAGGAAGCCTCCATGCAGCAGGCTAAAGGACGGACTGTCTCCCTGCCGGATTCCGCCGGTTATTTCTGTATGCACTTCCCCGGTTTCCGTATTTTCAAAAAGCTTTACCGCAAGCAGGTCACTGCCCGTTTCTGCACCGTAACCGCTGCAAAGCAGCATGATTTTCTGTTCCATGGTTCCTCCGTCAGGTCAGATCCAGATCGGTGTCAAGCCACCAGCGCAGGACATCCTGGATCTTCGCATCCCAGTATTTCCACTGATGGTCGCCGCTGGATTCTTCCAGCTTCATCTCATAGCCAAGCTCTTTCATATATTCCCATGCTCTCTTATTTCCCTCATACAGGAAATCCTCCGTGCCGCACCAGCTGTAGAGTCTTGGAATCGGTTTTCCGGAGGTCTTGAGCTTCTTTGCAAGTGCCATCAGATCGTCATCAGAGCCTTCCAGCTGCTCCAGAGAACCATAAATTCCTCTGAACAGAGCTGCATCCCGGGTATCGCCATCCAGATGCCTTCCAACATCCTCTATAATATCCAGACAGCCGGACAGAGATGCGGCCGCTCCAAATGTCTCACTTGCACCAAGACCAAGCTTCCATGCACCGTAGCCACCCATCGACAGGCCTGCTGCCAGATTGTCTTCTTTTTTATCCGACATCTGCGGGAAAAATTCTCTGCAGATTTTGGGCAGTTCCTCGGAAATATAAGTCCAATAACGCATTCCGTAGGTTGTATCTGTATAAAATGCAAGATGTGTGGTGGGCATAACAACTGCAATGCCAAGCTGGCTCACATAACGCTCAATAGAGGTTCTGCGCTGCCAGATTGTCTGATCGTCGCTCATTCCATGCAGAAGATACATGGTTTTTAACTTACCTTCCGCACCTTTTCCCTCCATTCCGATCTGTCCGCTTGTCTGCTGCGGCAGAATCACGTCCGCTGACGTACACATCCCCAGTACATCAGAAAAGAAATTCACATGTAAAAGTGCCATTTTTATCCTCCTCTTTTTGCCCTTTCAGGGTTATTCTCATGCAATTATTATCTTCTTCCCTCCCGCTTTCGTCAAGATAGTTTCGAGAAGCGACTTTTCAAAAAAAGATTGACAAATTCTGACAATTCCATGTACAATAAAACACGGATTTCGGAGAATTCCGTATTCCCGCCCAGATAGCTCAGTTGGTAGAGCAGAGGACTGAAAATCCTCGTGTCACTGGTTCGATTCCGGTTCTGGGCATTTTTTATTTGAATTTTAAAAAGGTTTCAACTCTGTACGGAGCTGAAACCTTTTTTGGTGGGTGAAGCATTTTTCTATGGAAAAGGACAACAAGTACTCCGTCTCGACTGTGTTTTCATTGAGCAACCGAATTACTTCGCCTTCAAAACCTTCATAATACACCGGAAATGCCAGACCACTAATTCCGCTGATGCTCTCACTGTTTTTTTTCTGTTTTTTTCTCCAATATTTTTATTGAATTCAGGTAATCTTCTTCCACCGTGCTTAGTGTTCGCGCTTTATATTTTTTATATTCATCCATTGCTTTATCAACAGCCTGCTTGTGCGATATACTTCCGTTTCCTTGTAAAAGCTGTTCACCACTCATTGTCAGAATCCTATCTAAATGTTCTGCCCAGTCCCTCATTGTCATAGCCTGTTCTCGTTCTGCCTGACGTTCTGCAAAATCAAGATATCCCGATACCAGCTGTCCCATTGCACGCAATTCTTTTTCAGATAAATAATTCTTGGCAACTACAGCTTCCTTTAAGGTTGGCTGATTGCCTTTAAAAGTAGTAAGTCCCATAAATTCTTTTTCTGCATCGGCTCTGGTATAAATTACTTCTGCTGCAGTTTGTCCATGAATTGCGTAATGAATTTTGTTTTGCACTTTTTTGAAAAATACAATGGATATTTCCGCTTTCGGATCATAATCTATGCTCGTTGCATAAATTTCCAGAACCTGACGATAAAATACCTTCTCGGATGCACGAATATCACGAATTCTATCCAACAATTCTTTGAAATATCCACCGCCACCTAGATTTTTCAAACGATCATCATCAAGTACAAAACCTTTTCTCATGTATTCTTTTAAAATTCCGGTTGCCCAGATTCTAAACTGTGTTCCTCGTTTTGATTTTACACGATAGCCAACAGAAATAATAACATCAAGATTATAATAGTCTACATTGTAAACTTTTCCATCAGAAGCAGTTGTTGCAAATTTTGCAACAACTGAATCTCTCTGTAATTCGCCTTCTGTAAATATATTTTTTATATGTCTGGAAATGGTTGATTTATCTCTCTGAAACAATTCTGCCATCTGATCAATAGACAACCAAACTGTATCACCATCAAAAGTAGTTTCAACTTTCGTCAGACCATCCTCTGTCGTATAAATAATCATATCTGCTTTTTCTTTATCCATAAATTAACCTGAATTATTCACAGCTGTGCCATGAAAGTGCTTGAAATCCGCATAGTTACTACGTTTTAACTGAATATTGCTTTTCACCTATCAAGCGAATGAAAAAAGAGCATCCATTTGTGGTAAAATTAAGGTGTTGAATCTTAAAAAATAACCCAAAGGAGCCCTTTATGAGTATTGTAAACACCTTAGCCTTAGAAAGCAATAGACA
>OGYJ01001713.1_pt1 | contig 16919 bp, 10 predicted proteins | sample 1576531 | NCBI WGS metagenome assembly OGYJ01 (sample SAMEA3541574, study PRJEB24748) | human gut metagenome | biome: human gut; feature: human-associated habitat; material: faeces | place: China | collected 2012 | reverse complement strand
GTTTTAAGAAGTAAAATAAACAAAGGGCGGTCTTTTCTTTGACCGCCCGCTTTAATAGGAATTTGTGTTCATTAAATATGTTTTGATGTAATCAATAATATGTTTAAATTTGAAAACAATGTGTTCAATCGTGTGCAATACACACGAACGGGCGGATGATAACCGCCCCTACCGGGTATTAATATGATGAAAAAAATACTTGTAACAGGTGCATCGGGCGGAATCGGTTCGCAGACTGCTGTTGCTTTTGCAAAATGCGGTTGCGATGTTGCGTTGCATTACTCGAAAAATTCCGAAAAAGCCGAAAGCCTTGCCGAAAAGCTTACAAATGAATACGGCATAAATGCCTTTGCTGTTCAGGCAGATGTTTCCAATTATGAAAGCGTTTGCAAAATGTTTGACGAAATTGACAGCCGTTTCGGTAACCTCGATGTGCTTGTCAACAATGCGGGAATTGCACAGCAAAAGCTGTTTACCGACATAACTCCCGATGAATGGAAGAAAATGACGGGGGTTAATCTTGACGGTGTTTTCTACTGCTCGCAACAGGCACTCAAAAGATATATGATTAAAAACCACAGCGGTGTTATTCTCAATATCAGCTCAATGTGGGGACAGGTCGGTGCGTCTTGTGAGGTACATTACAGTGCGTCAAAGGCGGGGGTAATCGGACTTACCAAAGGTCTTGCCAAGGAGGTCGGTCTGTCGGGAGTGCGTGTCAACTGTATTTGTCCCGGTGTGATTATGACCGATATGATGAAAGGCTTTGATGAGCAGACCGTACAGGAACTAAAAGAGGAAACTCCGCTTAATATGCTCGGTATGCCCGATGATATTGCCGAAACAGCGGTGTTTCTCTGCAGCGACAGGGCAAGGTTCATCACGGGACAGATTGTCGGTGTAAACGGCGGAATGATTATTTAACTTAATAAGAGTATGAAAAAACGGTCGGGATTTGATTTCCGACCGTGATTTTTTACTGTATTTATATGTTTAAGGTTTTAGCTTTTGCCGTTGAGAATATCGGCAATGATTTCTCTCTCGTCCATATGGTACTTAACACCCTTGATTTCCTGATAATCCTCATGACCTTTGCCTGCAAGTACGATAATATCTCCGTCCTCGGCATTGTCCATGCAATATTTAATTGCATCTCTGCGGTTCGGCACGACAACATACTTGCCGTCGGTTTTTGCAAGACCTGTCTTGATGTCCTCAATGATGTCCATAACATCTTCAAATCTTGAGTTGTCTTCCGTTACAACCGAAAGGTCTGAAAGTCTGCCCGAGGTTTCGCCCATTTCATAACGGCGAACCTTAGGACGGTTGCCGCCTGCACCGAACATTGTAATAAGTCTGTGCGGATTGTACTGGCGAAGTGTTTCAAGTACATTTTCCATTGAAAGTGCGTTGTGTGCGTAGTCGATGATGAGTGTGTAGTTGTAGGGAACAGGCACACGCTCAACTCTGCCCTTGACCTTGGCAACCTTGAGAGCGTCAATAATCATTTGATCTTCAATTTCGTCAAAGAATGAAACTGCCGAAATTGCCGCAAGTGCGTTGTATGCATTGAATTTGCCGGGAATGTCAACATCAACAGAAAGATTTTTGATTCCCTCTGTTTCAAAGTGAACACCGACAAATCCGTTTTCGGAGAGAAGATGAGCATTTTTGCCCTTCAAGTCCGCATTGTCGGCAAAACCGTAGGTGAGAACAGAACCCTTGAAATCCTTTGTGATATCCTTCCATGCGGGATCGTCAATATTTGCAGCGGCAAATTTGCATTGTCTGAAAAGCAGACTCTTGCAGTAGAGATATTCCGCAAGGTCTTTGTGTTCAACACCGCCGATGTGGTCGTCCGAAAAGTTTGTAAAGATGCCGACATCAAAAGTCATGCCTGCAAGACGGCTGTGCTTAAGTCCGATTGACGATGCCTCAATTACCATAGCCTTGCAGCCGGCGTTAATCATATCACGCATCGATTTCTGAATAATGTATGATTCGGGAGTTGTGTTGTCGGTTTTGTGGGTTTCTCCGCCGTAAACAACACCGAGTGTTCCGATTGTGCCGGTCTTTATTCCTGCGTGTTCAAAAATTTCCGCAACCATTGCTGTTGTTGTGGTTTTGCCCTTTGTGCCTGTGATTGCAACCGTGTAGAGCTCATCCTCGGGATGTCCGAAAAATTCAATGCTCATAAGCGAAAGAGCGTATCTTGTGTCCTCAACCTTTACAACGGCAACATCGCTCGGCACTTCAAAGTCGAGGCTGTCGCTGATAACGAGTGCCGACGCACCTTTTTCAACAGCTGACTTTGCGTACCTGTGTCCGTCTGAGGTATAGCCCTTAAGGCACACAAAGGCTGTGCCTTTTTCAACCTTTCGTGAATCATAGATAATATCCGAAATTTCAGTATCAAGATTGCCCTGAACCGTGTATTCAAAATTTATAAGAAGGTCTTTCAGTTTCATCATATATATCTCCGTTTCCCCGACATAAAGTCGGCTTGCTTATTTTCGTTGTCTTTATAATTATAACAATTGTCAGCGCTTATTACAACTGTATGTTAAAAAATTAATGTGTGATGTTTGAAATAAATGACTTTGTTTTGTGATTGGTCATTTTTTACTAAAATCAGGAAAATTTGCCGAAATTCAAGCTTATTTTATGAATAAAGAATATAATTTGGGTGTTATGTCACATAACCATCGGGTGTGATTGTGTAACTTGTACAAATGGCATTTTAGCAAAATAAACAATTCAAGTCAACGCAATTTGTGCAATAAGTAAAATTCAAATAAAAAAGATGTCATATTGCACAAAAATAATTTTGATTTTTAACAACATAGATAAAAAGTACAAAGGGAGTTGAAATTCAGGCGATTTTTTGATATGATTATATAGCGGATATGATGTACTTTGTGCGTTATATCCTCAAAGAAAGTATGTAATCCGAAAGGACACTACGAAAATATTCAGAAAGAGGGATTTTTCCAATGAAAAAGATTCTCGCCATTTTATTGGCAGGTATGATGACTGCTACTGCACTTGTTGGCTGCGGCGGCGGAGACGCATCATCGAAGACAGACAACGGTTCAAAAGCAGACAACGGTTCTTCGGACGGTGCTGCTAAGATTGAAGGCTCAATCGTTGACGACAGCTACTTCGGCGATGAAGGTACAGACAGCAAGCCTGTAACTCTTAAGGTATGGGCTCCTGATGCTGCTGTAAGCCTTGTTAAAGAGCAGGTTGAGGCTTTCAAAAAGGCTTATCCTAACAGAAAATTTAAGGAAATCTCAGTTGTAGCACAGGGCGAAAAGGATGCTGCTACAAATATGCTTAACGATGCTACAACAGCTGCAGATGTATTCAGCTTCCCGAGTGACCAGCTCAACAAGCTCGTTGACGCAGGCGTTATTTCTCAGGTTGCATTTAAGGATGCCGTAACAGAGGCTAATTCTGAGGAAACTGTAAAAGCAGCTACACTTAATGATACTCTCTATGCTTATCCTGAAACAAACGATAACGGTTACTATCTCGTTTATGATAAGTCAGTAGTTTCCGACGAGCAGGCTCAGACACTTGAGGGTATTCTTGAGGCTTGTAAGAAGGCAGGCAAGAAGTTCATTATGAATGCCGGTGACGGTTACTATGCTTGTACTTTCGCTTTCACTGCAGGTGTTAAAATTGACGGTCTTGAAGAAGACGGTATTACACAGAAATTTGTTAAATATGACGAAGATGAAGCTGTTAAAACACTTCAGGCTTTTGCAAAGCTCATCAAGGATTACAGAGGTACATTCCAGTCACTTGACGTTGCTAACATCGCTTCAGGTTTTGCAAGCGGTAAGTGTGGCGCAGGTATCGATGGTTCATGGGATACAGCTTCTAACCAGAAGGCTCTCGGTGACAACTTCGGTGCTGCAAAGCTTCCTACAATCAATGTCAACGGCACAGACAAGCAGCTTATCTCAATGTTCGGTTATAAGTACATCGGTGTAAACGGTTCTTCTAAGTTCCCGGCAACAGCTCAGATTCTTGCTCACTATCTTGCAGGAGAAGAGTGCCAGCTCCAGAGAACTGAGAAGCTCGGTTGGGGACCTGCAAACAAGAAGGTTCAGGAAAGCAAAGCTGTAACAGGTTCTCCTGTTCTCAAGGCTATCGGTGAGCAGTCTCTGAATGCTTGTGTACAGGTTAATATTGCTTCAACATTCTGGGATCCTATGGCTAACCTTGGCAACAAGATCATCGCTGACACATGCGATCCTTCAGATGCAGCTGCTATGAAGAAGCTTCTTAACGAAACAATTTCTAACGTTAGGGATGAGGGCTAATCGTTAAGTAAGTTAAATTAAGTAAGTTAAATTGATTTAATTTAATCGATTAATTAGCTGCGGGACACTCCGAAAACGGAGTGTCCCGTAAAAAAAGAAAAGATGCGGACTGTCCGCTTGCGTTATCAATTTGTGTATTCGCCTGACTAATAATGTTTTATTACGAACGGCAACTATTATAAGATAGCGTAAAAGACATTATTAGTTTGGTGTATTAGAGAGATTTGCAAATTATTAAGGAGAGCGCCTAATGACATATGTTGAATACAAACAGCTCAATCCTTTCCAGAGATTTGCCTACAACACAAAGAAGTTTTTCTGTAACATTCCTCATGCCGTTGCCCATTTTTTTACAGCACTCGGCAAGGCAATAGTTAAGTTCTTCGTAGGCATCGGCAAGGGCTTTGCCAACTACGGCAAGACCTTCGTAAAAGGCGACTGGGCTACAAAACTTTCCTACCTTATTTTCGGTGTAGGTGATCTTAGCAAAGGTAAATATTACAAGGGTATTCTTTTCTTCGCTGTTGAAGTTCTCTATATCCTTTATATGGCTTTTTTCGGTTGGGGATATCTCAAAATGTTCCCGACACTCGGTATTCAGGCTCAGAGAACTGAATATATCAACGGTATCATTCCAAAGCAGGTACCCGGCGATAACTCAATGCTTATTCTGCTTTACTCGGTATTGACACTCGTAATCACAGTAGTGGTTTTCGCTATTTACATAACAAACATCAAAGATGCGTACAGACATCAGATTATGAGGGCTAACGGTCAGAAACCGACTTCGTTCAAATATGATATGAAGCAGTTCCTTGACGGTAAGTATCATATCACACTTATGTCATTCCCTGTACTTATGATCGGTATCTTCAATGTTCTGCCGCTCATATTTATGATTTTGATTGCATTTACCAACTATGATAAACAGCATATGCCTCCGGGAACACTGTTCACATGGATTGGTTTTGACAACTTCGGCTCACTCTTCAACCTCGTTGAAGGTGCTAAGAAGGGTTATACATTTGTTAAGCTCACAGAATGGACTCTTATCTGGGCTGTTGCAGCTACATTTTCAAACTATATCCTCGGTATGATCTTTGCTCTTATGATCAACAAGAAGGGTATCAAGTTTAAATCACTTTGGAGAACACTTTTCGTTATCACAATTGCTGTTCCTCAGTTCGTATCACTTCTTCTCATGAACCAGATGCTCCAGTCAAACGGTGCTGTAAATATCCTGCTTTCAAACATTACAAACAGTCATGTTGAAATTCAGTGGCTGAATCAGGATGCGACGCTGGCTCGTTGGGTAGTTATCATCATTAACTGTTGGGTAGGTATTCCGTATACCATCCTCTCTATGTCGGGTATTCTTATGAATATTCCTGAGGATCTCTATGAATCTGCAAGAATTGACGGTGCAGGTCCTGTCAAGACATTTACGGCTATCACACTTCCGTATATGCTCTTCGTTACAACTCCTCAGCTCATTACCCAGTTTGTCGGCAACATCAATAACTTTAATGTTATTTACCTGTTGTCAAACGGTAATCCGACAACCGAAAAATATTATCAGGCCGGTGAAACCGATATCCTTGTTACATGGCTCTTTAAGCTGACCATGAACTCTCAGGACTACGGACTTGCCGCCGCGATAGGTATTTTGGTATTTGTTATTTGCGCAACGCTCTCACTCATTGTGTATAATAACTCAAAATCAATGAAGGATGAGGAGGCGTTCTCATGATAAAAAGTTACAAATTAAGAAGACACATTGCGAACGCTTTTGTTTACCTGTTCCTTATTGTAATGGGTTTCGTTTGGATTTCTCCGTTCATCTATCTTTTAATGCATTCATTCCGTGGCGGTGCTGAAATTTACGGAAGTACAATTATCCCGCAGGAATGGACACTCCAGAACTACATTGATTTGTTCACGGGTTCAGGCGGTACTGCAAGCCTTAACTTCCCGAGATGGTTCCTTAACACATTCGTAGTTGCTTGTTTCAGCTGCGTAATTTCTACAATTTCGGTTCTTATGGTTAGTTACGCATTCAGCCGACTCAGATTTAAGGCTCGTAAAAAGTTTATGAATGTTGGTATGATTCTCGGTATGTTCCCCGGCTTCATGACAATGATTGCTATTTACTATCTTCTCAAGGCAATGGGTCTTACTCAGACTCTTGTTGCTCTTGTAATCTGCTACAGCTGCGGTGCCGGTCTTGGTTTCCAGATTTCAAAGGGCTTCTTCGATACAATTCCAAGAGCACTTGACGAGGCGGCAACCATTGACGGTGCTACCAAGAACCAGATTTTCTGGAAGATTATTCTTCCTATGTCAAAGCCGATTGTTGTTTACACGGTTCTTACTTCATTCATCGGACCGTGGACAGACTTCATTCTTGCTAAGATTATCATGGGTGACGCTCGTGACAACTATACTGTTGCTATCGGTCTTCAGCTAATGATTGATCAGGACTTTAAGAACACATACTACAAGCAGTTCCTTGCAGGTTCTGTTGTTGTTGCTGTTCCGATTACACTTCTCTTCCTCAAGATGCAGAAGTATTATGTTGAAGGTGTAACAGCCGGTGGCGTAAAGGGTTAATCCCAATATATACAAGCTCTCACGGGCGGCAGTCACAGGCTGCCGTCCGTTTTAATTTTACGGAGGATACTATGAAAAAAATTCTTTCCATTCTTCTTGCCGGTGCAATGCTTGCGGGCTGTGTGCTTACAGGCTGCTCTGATTCTTCATCATCAAAGTCAGATTCATCCGATGGCAATACTGCAAAGGTTGCCGATCCGATTGAAGGCGTTAAGGCAACTGCATCAACCGATAAATACAGAAACTACTACGAAATTTTCGTAAACTCTTTCTGCGATTCAAACGGTGACGAAACAGGCGACCTTCAGGGAATCATCTCACAGCTTGACTACCTTAATGACGGCGACCCGAATTCAGGTGACGACCTCGGTGTTGACGCAATCTGGCTTACTCCGATTATGCCGTCAAAGTCATATCATAAGTATGATGTTGAAGATTATTACAATATTGATCCCGACTTCGGTACGCTCGACGATTTCGACAAGCTTATTGAAGAATGTCACAAGCGTGGCATTAATGTAATTCTTGACCTTGTTTTGAATCACGCATCTTCAAAAAATCCGCTTTTCACAAAGGCTGTTGAAGAGGTTGCCGATAATAAGCTTGACGGCAATGCCGAATATTTTGAAATTCACAAGGCCTCATATTTTGACAGCGATACTCAGACTATCAGTCTTGGAAACGGTTATGCCTGTGAGGCGAACTTTTCTCAGGAGATGCCCGAATGGAATCTCAATTCTAAAAAGACGAGAGAAGAATTTACAAAAATTGCGAAATTCTGGCTTGACCGAGGAGTTGACGGCTTCAGACTTGACGCTTGCAAATACTTTACAAATAAGGAAACCGACGGAACAGAATTTCTCAAGTGGTTCTACGACACCTGCAAGGGCATTAAGGAAGATGTCTATATGGTTGGTGAGAACTGGACCGATGATTCCGATATTCAGGAGCTTTACAAATCCGGCATCGACAGCCAGTTTGCATTTAAGTTTTCAAGCTCAACAGGCACAATTATCAGCAACATCATTTCGCAGGGCGGTATGGCTACTGCCAAAAAAATTATGAACTACGATAACAAAATGACAGAGTCAAATCCCAATGCTATCAATGCAATGTTCCTTTCAAACCACGATCAGGTTCGTAGCGGAAACGCACTTGAATCTCAGGGACTTTCTTCTCAGAAACTTGCAGCCGCAGTTTATATGCTCGCGCCGGGTAATCCGTTCATCTATTACGGAGAGGAAATCGGCGTCAAGGCTCCGAATACCACAAACGATGCGGCATACAGAACACAGATGGTTTTTGACAGCGACAACCTTCCCGATATTTATGTAAACGGTATCGGAGATGAGCCAGAGGTGCCTACCGGCGGCGGTGTAAAACAGCAGCTTGCCGACAAGGATTCTCTCCTCAACTACTATCGTAGAATTATCACAATCAAAAATCAGAACCACGAAATTGCAAGGGGCAGAATTGTAGGCACACAGGGCTTTGATGATAAGGCAGTCGGTGCTTACTATGTTGAGTATGAGGATTCAAAGCTCCTCATTATTCATAACTTCAGCAAGAATGACGCCAAGGAGCTTACAATTACAGACGATATGATTAAGAATGCAACTCTCCGTGCAGACCTTATCCCCGAGAGCAGTTCAAAGCATACCGAGCTTAAAGACGGTAAAATCTCTGTACCGCCACAGTCAACGGTAATCATTAAGTCTGCTGATTGATTTTTTGTTCGTGCAGACAGTTATTTTGTATTAAAAACTATATCATCCGAGCACAACAATGTGCCAATGCTGACTTTTTTCGTTCGTGAAGACAGTTATTTTGTAGCGGTATCACATAAGCTTTGCAACATTTGTATGAGGATATATATAAACCACAAAAGGCACATAACCGAAAACGAAGACGGTTATGTGCCTTCTTGTTTTTGTAAGGCTGTTATTTCACAGTCCTGCAAGTAATATCACAAAATGTTTGGCAGATGTAATTTTATAAATGTCGCAAAATGAGTGCTGTTTTGTAGGGGAAAACCTCGTTCTCCCGTGAGTAACGGCAGAAATTACATTTAAAAACAAATTTTATAAATTCTCAAATACATTGTTTGCTACTACAAATGATAAAAATTGAAAATTCCGAAAAAATTCTTGTTTTCGTCACACAGTTGTCAATATTGGTGTGGTATAATAAAGTCACAACATAAGGGAACGGCAATCACCGTACCGATTAAACAGTGTATAAGTTTTTATTTGATATGTTTTCCTCTCTCCTAAATAAAAATGAAAACGGAGGCTGTGAAGAACGAAGTCTTAAACTTCATTTCTTTACAGCCTCTTTTTCATTGCGGCGGCGCGCCACCCTACATTTGCTTTAAAATCAAACATTGTTGCAACAAAAATAATATATTATTAAGATAAATCTTGAAAATATTAGTTATATGTGATATAATTCAAACATATGATGATGTAGAATTTCAGAAAGGAGAATGTATATGCCCACAAAGCAAAAAGAAGGCGGCAATAGATGTGTGCTTACTTTACCTCTCCTTACTGAACCTTGGCAAGAACATATTATTGAAAAAAGATTTAAGATTATCGAGCATCTGAAAAATCAGCTTATATCCATTGAATTGAGAAAGCTTAAGAATCTTCAACGAACCAAAGCGTACAAAAATTTGATAAAACAAATTGAATCTGTTCCAAAATCGGAGAGAACAGCATTATATAAGGAAAGAAATAAAATGTTGAAAGACGCAGGCTTTTCTCAATATACTTTTATGGATGATATGGCTGGAAAAAAGAGTTTGATGCAAAAACATTTTGAAGGTCATATAAATGTACAGATTGCACATAAAGCAGCCATTGATGTTTGGAGTTCATTTGAAAAGTTTTTATTTGGCACTGGTCAAATAGTACATTATCAAAAACGAGGAACATTATCTAGTGTTGCATCAAAATCACCGAAAACAGGTATGTTTTATTATTCTGATGAGAATATATTTAAATGGTCGGGCGGAGGAACAAAACCAAAGGGTGGTATTATTCTCTGCTTGCGGGTTGCTTCGGTAAAAACTAACTACGAAAAAGAAATGGTAGCAAACAATGAAATTAAGTATTACAGAGTAGTCAGAAAATGGATGAAAACTAAATATAAGTACTATCTTCAAATTACCTTTGCAGGAAAACCAGCCGACAAACATCGTGAAATTTCAACAGGCAGAGTCGGTATAGATATAGGGACGCAGACAATAGCAATAGCTTCCGATAAGAGTGTTAAGCTTCTTGAACTTGCAGATAAAGTAAATAAAAATCACATAAAGAAGTGTGAGTTACAGAGAAAACTTGATAGAAGCAGGCGATATACTAATCCTGATAATTTTAATCCCGACGGTACTGTGAAACGGGGTACAAAAGGGCATAAATTAAAATGGAATAAATCGAAACATTATATAGAAATAGCCGGAAAAATCCGTGAACTCGAGAGGAAAAATGCCGATATACGAAAATATCAACACACTTGTCTTGCAAACGATATTCTTGCTATGGGAAATCAGATATACATTGAGCCTATGAATTACAAAGGCTTGCAAAAAAGGGCTAAAGAAACGCAAGTTGACGAAAAAGGCAGATATAAAAAGAAAAAGCGTTTTGGAAAATCTCTTGCCAATAAAGCACCTGCAATGTTTGTTACAATTCTGAAAACTAAGGCTGAACAACATGGCGGAGAGGTATATGAGGTTGATATAATGTCATATCGAGCGAGCCAATGTGACCACACAACAGGTGAATATACAAAACACGGTTTGAATGATAGATGGCGGATACTCGGAAACGGTGACAAGGTTCAGCGAGATTTGTATTCGGCATTTTTAATAAAAAACAGTAATAAAACACACGATGAAATTGATTTAGATAAATGTTCAAAAACATATGACAACTTTAAAAAATTACACGATAAAGAAATAGAAAATATAAGAAATGAGGTGAAGTTGAGAGAAAGGAAAAATATTTCGAGCTATGGAATCGCATAATATCAACAAGTACGAAAAGTGCGAATGACAAGTAAACATAAAAAGGTGTGATAGTTCGCACCAAAGATAAAGAAGGTCAGGGCATGTCCTAAACTATCAATGTTGCAAATTCAAGGTGAATTTGTACGATAGTAAAATGTTATGGGAATCAGATCCAGTGCTTTTGCGCCGTGTAAGTACTTTTTGCACTTGCCGCCGTAACTGAGAAGGTCTTTAGTACTATAACACTCACAAATTACGAATATTTTGCAGTTGCAATCCTCGTAGACAAGTGGGTTGCCAGGCAAATCCATAATCAATACTGACTCAGGTGCTTTCGTTGCAATCCTCGTAGACAAGTGGGTTGCCAGTTAACAAGCGTAGCGTTCGGTCGGATATCAATGCGTTGCAATCCTCGTAGACAAGTGGGTTGCCAGATAGATTTCATACTGTGTATTTTTATCGCCTGCCTTGTTGCAATCTTCGTAGACAAGTGGGTTGCCAGATCAGGTTTAAGTACAACAAATAAGGAGGATGAAGGTTGCAATCCTCGTAGACAAGTGGGTTGCCAGCTGTAAAAGCAATAATGCTCTTGTAGGGTATGAAAGTTGCAATCCTCGTAGACAAGTGGGTTGCCAGTCAAGCAGTGTGTGTTAGGTATAGAACACTTGAGTTGCAATCCTCGTAAACAAGTGGGTTGCCAGTAACACTCTTAGGAGAATGTGTAACTGCAAGTTCGCGTTGCAATCCTCGTAGACAAGTGGGTTGCCAGCATCCGAGTATGTAATTACAAGCTCACCACTTGTGTTGCAATACTCGCAGACAAAAAAGTAAATAAGTTTAATCGGGAAATGCTACAGATTGTGCATTTCCCATTTTTATGTTGTCAATCAAATAGCAGTTAATATTTGTTATAGCTGCCTCGCTTAAATTTTACAAAAAAATGCTTGACAAAAAGTGAGCGGATAGTTTATAATGTTTAATCGTGGGACATTCTGTAATTGCGCCCGTTTTTGGGGATATTATTGATGTTTCACAGGGCTTTGCAAAAGCAAAGCAGTTTTATCAATTCTTATATTTTTTGAAAGGAGGACAAATAATGCCTACATTTAACCAGTTGGTACGCAAGGGCAGACAGGTTTCCGAGAAGAAGGCAAAGGCACCTGCTCTCTTAAAGGGTTGGAACTCAAAAAAGCGTGTTGCTATTGATCAGAGCTCCCCACAGAAGAGAGGTGTTTGTACTGCAGTAAAGACCGCTACACCTAAAAAGCCTAACTCAGCGCTCAGAAAGATTGCCAGAGTAAGACTTTCTAACGGTATTGAAGTCAGTTCCTATATTCCCGGCGTAGGTCACAACCTTCAGGAACACAGCGTTGTTCTTATTCGTGGTGGCCGTGTTAAGGACTTGCCTGGTGTTCGTTACCACATTGTTCGTGGTACACTCGATGCTCAGGGTGTTTCGGGCCGTATGCAGAGCCGTTCAAAGTACGGTGCTAAGCGTCCGAAGAAGGGTAAATAAGGAATTGACAAAACTCTCTTGACTTAAATTATTTAAGTTCTGCTATGCGGCAGGAATTTTACTATATATATGTTATGGTAGAATGTCTTGTTGGCATACGGGAGTTTGTCGCTTTCGAGTACCTATGATATCTCAATTATTGTGAAGGAGGGAAGCAAAGTGCCAAGAAGAGGTTCTATTGCGAAGCGTGACGTATTACCGGATCCGCTTTATAATTCAAAACTCGTAACTCGTCTTATCAACAACATTATGTACGACGGTAAAAAGGGCGTTGCTCAGAAAATTGTTTACGGTGCATTCGATATTATTGCTGAAAAGACAGGTAACAACCCGCTTGAGGTTTTTGAACAGGCTATGGAAAATGTAATGCCCGTTCTCGAAGTTAAGGCTCGTCGTGTCGGCGGTGCTACTTATCAGGTACCTATGGAGGTTCGTCCTGAAAGACGCCAGACACTCGGTCTCCGCTGGATTTCTACTTATTCAAGAGCTCGCAGCGAAAAGACAATGAAGGAAAGACTTGCAGGAGAAATCCTTGATGCCACAAACAGTGCCGGCGGTGCTTTCAAGAAGCGTGAAGACACTCATAAGATGGCTGAAGCTAACAAGGCTTTCGCTCATTACAGATGGTAATTTTATCATCAGCGTTTATTAGGAGGATTTTATGCCAAGACAGGTTTCACTTGAAAAAACAAGAAACATCGGTATCATGGCTCACATTGATGCCGGTAAAACCACAACAACTGAGCGTATCCTGTATTATACCGGCGTAAACCATAAAATCGGTGAGACACACGACGGTGCTTCCACAATGGACTGGATGGTTCAGGAAAAAGAGCGTGGTATCACAATCACCTCTGCTGCTACAACTGCATTCTGGTTCGGCAGCAAGCATCAGTATGACAAGCACAGAATCAACATCATCGACACCCCCGGTCACGTTGACTTCACTGTTGAAGTTGAGCGTTCACTTCGTGTTCTTGACGGTTCTGTAACAGTCCTCTGCGCAAAAGGCGGCGTTGAGCCTCAGTCTGAAACAGTATGGCGTCAGGCTGATAACTACGGCGTTCCGAGAATGGTTTATGTAAACAAGATGGACATCATGGGCGCTAACTTCTACCATGTTGTTCAGATGATGAAGGACAGACTTAAATGTAATGCTGTTCCGATTCAGCTTCCGATCGGTGCTGAGAGTGATTTCAGAGGCATCGTTGACCTCGTTACTATGAAGGCCGAAATCTATCACAACGAAGACGGCACAGACTACAGTGAAGAGGAAATTCCGGAAGAGATGCAGGATCTCGCTAACGAGTATCATGAGAAACTTATCGAATCAGTTGCTGAACTCGATGAGGATCTTATGGAGAAATACTTCGGCGGCGAAGAGCTTACAATCGACGAAATCAAGAGCACAATCAGAAAGGCTACTATTGACAACACAATGGTACCTGTAACCTGCGGTTCTTCTTACCGTAACAAGGGTGTTCAGATGCTCCTTGATGCTATCGTTGATTATATGCCTGCTCCGACAGATGTACCTGCTATCAAGGGTGTTGACCCTGAAACAGGCGATGAGGTTGAAAGACCGTCATCAGATAAAGAGCCATTCGCAGCTCTCGCATTCAAGATTGCTACTGACCCGTTTGTTGGTAAGCTCTGCTTCTTCAGAGTTTACTCCGGTACAGTTTCTGCCGGCACAACTGTTTACAACTCAGTTAAGGACACCAACGAGCGTCTCGGTCGTATCTTGCAGATGCACGCTAACGACAGAAAAGATATCGACTGCGTATACGCAGGTGACATCGCTGCTGCCGTTGGTCTTAAAAATACAACAACAGGTGATACTCTCTGTGATGAGAAGGCTCCTGTTATCCTTGAGTCTATGGAATTCCCTGATCCTGTAATTCGTGTTGCTATTGAGCCGAAGACAAAAGCAGGTCAGGAAAAGATGGGTATCGCTCTTGCAAAGCTTGCAGAAGAAGATCCTACTTTCAAGGCTTATACAGACGAAGAAACAGGCCAGACAATCATCGCAGGTATGGGTGAACTCCACCTCGAAATCATTGTTGACCGTCTTCTCCGTGAATTTAAGGTAGAAGCAAACATCGGTGCTCCACAGGTTGCATACAAGGAAACTATCCGCAAGGAAGCTTCTGTTGACGAAAAGTATGCTCGTCAGTCAGGTGGTAAGGGTCAGTACGGTCACGTTAAGATCAATATCTATCCTAACAAGGACAAGGGCTATGAGTTCGTTAACAACATTGTCGGCGGTGCTATTCGAAAGGAATACATTCCGGCTGTTGACCAGGGTATTCAGGGCGCAATGCTCAGCGGTGTTGTTGCAGGCTACAATGTAGTTGATGTTAAGGTTGAGCTTTATGATGGTTCTTATCATGAAGTCGACTCATCAGAAATGGCATTTAAGATTGCCGGTTCAATGGCATTCAAGAACGCTATGAAGAAGGCAGATCCTGTACTTCTCGAACCGATCATGAAGGTTACTGTTATCACTCCTGAGGAATACCTCGGCGATGTAATCGGCGACCTTAACTCTCGTCGTGGTATGATCCAGAGCATGGAAGCTGACAACGGCGTTCAGAGAGTTATCGCTCATGTTCCGCTTTCAGAGATGTTTGGTTACGCAACAGACATGCGTTCCAAGACTCAGGGTCGTGGTCAGTATGTTATGGAGCCTGACACATATGCAGAGGTTCCGAAGAACATTGCTGAAAAGATTATGAGTGAAAGAGCTAAAAAGGACTAATCATACCTTTTAAAGCACTTTTTTCAAAAATGTATTGATTTTTTTAGAAAAAATTGATACAATATGATTAAATCTATTGTAAATTCTTTTTACAACAATAAGGAGGAAATTTCCAATGGCAAGAGAAAAATTTGAAAGAAATAAGCCCCATGTTAACATTGGTACAATCGGCCACGTTGACCATGGTAAAACAACACTTACTGCTGCTATCACAAAGGTTCTCAACCTCGAAGGCGATGCTGATTTCGTTGATTACGCTAACATCGATAAGGCTCCTGAAGAGAGAGAGCGTGGTATCACAATTAACACAGCTCACGTTGAGTATGAAACAGACAAGCGTCACTATGCACACGTTGACTGCCCAGGCCATGCTGACTATGTAAAGAACATGATCACAGGTGCTGCTCAGATGGACGGCGCTATCCTCGTTGTATCAGCTGCTGACGGTCCTATGCCACAGACAAGAGAGCACATCCTTCTTTCTCGTCAGGTAGGTGTACCTTACATCGTAGTATTCATGAACAAGACTGACCAGGTTGACGATCCTGAGCTTCTCGAGCTCGTAGAGATGGAGATCCGTGACCTCCTCAACGAGTATGAGTTCCCGGGCGATGATACACCAATCATCAAGGGTTCAGCTTATCTTGCTCTTACAAGCACATCTAAGGATCCTAACGCTCCTGAGTACAAGTGCATCCACGAGCTTATGGACGCTGTTGACGAGTATATTCCAACTCCTGACCGTAAGGCTGACCAGCCATTCCTTATGCCTGTTGAGGACGTATTCACAATCACAGGTCGTGGTACTGTTGCAACCGGTAGAGTTGAAAGAGGTCAGATTAAGACTGGTGAAGAAGTTGAAATCGTTGGTCTTACAGACGAAAAGAGAAAAGTTGTTGTTACAGGTCTTGAAATGTTCAGAAAGACTCTTGACTTCGCTGAAGCAGGCGACAACGTAGGTGTTCTTCTCCGTGGTGTTCAGAGAACTGAAATCCAGAGAGGTCAGGTACTTGCTAAGCCAGGTACAATTCACCCACACACAAAGTTCCGTGGCCAGGTTTACGTTCTTACTAAGGACGAAGGTGGCCGTCATACTCCATTCTTCAACAACTATCGTCCGCAGTTCTATTTCAGAACAACTGACGTAACAGGTACAATCTCACTCCCAGAGGGCGTAGAGATGTGCATGCCTGGTGATAACGTTGAAATGGACGTTGAACTTATTACTCCTATCGCTATCGAAGTTGGTCTTCGTTTCGCTATTCGTGAAGGCGGCAGAACAGTAGGTTCAGGCGCAGTTATCGCTATTAACGAATAATTTTAACCGATTATCGTTTATTTTCTAACATTCAGAGCCGATACATTTGTATCGGCTCTTTTTGTGTTTTTTGTAGGGGCAGATATCATCCTTATGCAGGTAATATCACAAATTATATGTTAAAACAAATTCTATAATGGCACAATCTCGTAGGGGCGTTCATCGGACGCCCGCACGGCGGGCCGCCGTCCCCAATTCGAGTAGTTAGTTTGATAAAGTAACAATTCCAATGCCCGAATTAGGTAAAATGTAAGTTGTTGCTATTTTGTAGGGAAGAACCGTGTTCTCCCGCAGGTAATAGTACATACATTATGATGAATGTAAAACATATAAATGTCACAAAGTTATTGTTCACCTGTAGTGGCGATCAG